>Ga0222719_10003002_pt1 | contig 15134 bp, 12 predicted proteins | sample C33_34DmetaG_FD_165039 | JGI IMG/M metagenome (GOLD analysis project Ga0222719, IMG submission 165039) | Estuarine water microbial communities from San Francisco Bay, California, United States - C33_34D | ecosystem: Environmental > Aquatic > Marine > Unclassified | place: USA: California...
GCATCTTCTTCACATGATCCAGAAGCTGGTCTCTGATAAGTGCAATATCAGAGAGACGTGTTCGATCGAGATTCGGGGCGAAGTCACTGTCCGAGTCATCATCACTTTCAAGGACAGAATCATCGTCACTGTAGTAGAAGGTGTCATCGTGGATGCTCTTGTTGCCGTTCATGTGGTCATGAACGCGTTTCATTTGATCAGCCATCTTCAGATACATCCCGTCAGGGATCTGATTGGCGATTTCGTCGATGCATGCCATGAGGTTACGTAAGTCTTCCATGTTTTTTATTGAAAAATATAAATTCTAGGCTTCACTTAGGTACTTATGGAACATCTAAGAAACATCATGGAGATCATGGATGATGATAAAATGTTCCCCACGAAAACGGAATGGGCGTACGTGGAGATATCAAACGAACTTAAACATTTACACTTGAAATTAAAAGACCTAATGGGTCAGGCAGAAACTACAGCTACAGTTGATCCTTCGGCACCACAACCCCTTCGTCGTCGTCCACCAACTCCGTGGAGAGACCTGAACAGTTTACGTGTGAGACCTCGTCGTTAGTCTATATCCATCATAGAAACTTCAGCAACTGTGGTACCATCCTCCACGTGTTGATGCATTCCCTGTCTTGGTGGGGGATAATACGCACCAGGCTCTACCGGCTCGATACTATCGGTCACTGACCATTCCTCGTGCAATTCTTGCAGAAACTGGTTCAATCCAGGATACATAACCTCTTCATCAAGTTCTCTCCATCGTTGATGAAGTTGTTCCCGTGCTCGTTGGACAGCCGTATCATGATCGGATGGTAATGAATCCTCAATCCATTCTGGTGGTTGGCCATCAGTCATCGGTGCATACATGAGTGGTTGGTTTTGGTCAAGAAGAAATGAAGGTGGTTTTACTTGTCGTCGCAGTTCGTGTATAGTGTCACACAACTCCAGATAGTCCCCCTCAGGGATCTTATCCGAGTTCTTGTCAACAAGCTCCATTATTTTATGAAAAAGATCCATCTTATTATCAATCTAAAGCTACATCACTTAGGTGTTTATTACAAATTGTAATGAACTCTGAGATAGTTTTGGCGATCTCTCACATCAGAAATCTCAATCTCCAGATGCCTTTTCAGATCGTACGCGTCTGTACGTAATCTCTCACAACCACGATTGAATCTCGTTTTATAATTCTGGTAAAGTGTGCGTTCGTATGCCTTACTGGTGCACTCCTTTTCTTCTTCGTCGCTACTCCATGTTGTAGCACGATTAAGATTATCAAATGTCCAATCCCCCCCACCAACACACTCTATATCACCATCACAGTAATCTCGGATAGCATCTTCCCTTACCTTCTTCGTAATATTACCAATGTACTTCAGTTTTCTCAAACTTTTCTTAGCGATGTTATAATCAGTATCCAGTCTTTGAAGAATTTCCTCATTTTGCACCCATTCATCATACCATTCTGGTCTGAAAAATGTATTGTCCTCATCCTCGCTGTCACTGATATTCGCAATTAAATGAACAGCCATACCAGGTTGAACCACTTGGAATGGGACATTGATTGGTAAAGGGCGACGATTATCCGTAACAGGAGGGTCTTCGTGTTGTGGTAAATTTTGGTGAATTTCTTTCAAGTTGTCACACATTTCCAAATAGGTGCCTTCCGGGATCATTTTGGAAATGTCATCGAGAGATCGCATAAGATTTTGAAGATTCTCCATTTTTTTATGGAAAATATAAAAACTATAAACCAACTTAGGTTTTAATTTATACTTCATCGAGATGTTCATCGGCGTGTTCAAGAGAATCAAGTTTTTTTTCAATGGCTATACAATACCTCCGCCTAAAGTCATTTTCAATTTGAATGTATGATTTGCATAGAGATTGTATTTCTTTCTTTCTTCCATCCAACTCTATATCTTCCAAACTAACGTCGTACAGTAAAGCATAATGTTTAGAAACCGTTTCACGTATATTTTTGGAAATTCTGTGAATAGGTTGGTTCATAGATAGTTCTCTCCTTAAATACTGAATTTGTCCCCGAAGGTAGTCACTATCAAAACTGAGAGCTCTATCGAAATAGTAGTCATAAAAATACCGAAGTTCATATTCGGACGTGCCTATAGGATGTGTAGTAAAGTTTTCATAATCGAAAAAATATACTGGATCTGATCTTTGATTGTACGCTTTCTTCAAAATATTACAAAGCTGTAAATAGTCTCCCTCTTTCAACTTGTCTGAATTACGGTCTATGATTTGCATAGCAGATAAAAGGTCATCCATCTTGCTACTTTAAAGTGGTAAGTGTTTAATTATGTTAAAAAATTAACCTGTGTTCTTTATAAGGATGGCAGGTCGTCTAAATTTAGCCATCACCGGTGTTCAGGATACATTACTCACCGGGAATCCGAGTATGTCGTATTTTTTGTCACGGTTTAAAATTCCAACTCGGTTTGCATTTGAAAATAAAGAAAATCAATTTACCGGCAAAATAGATTATGGGGAGATTTTGACATGTAAAGTTCCCACGGAAAGAGGTGACTTCATCAAAAATTTCACCATCAAACTATCCCGAGAACCTTTGTTACCTCAAGGATCGTCGTGGTCACCTTCATCCATGTATCATCTTATAGAGTATGCAGAATTGATCATAGGAGGTACTATCGTGGAAAAGATAACAGGTGAATATATTTATTTGTATCAACAACTCAGAAATACAGAAGATGATACACGACAAGGGTTATACTTTTTAAATGGGCATGGCGACTTATTAACTTTGGGGTTTAATTATGTATATTTCTTAGATTTACCATTCTATTTCTACAGAAATCCATCTTTATCGATTCCCATCTGTGCATTGACGAAACATTCAGTCGAAGTTAGGGTAAAATTGAGAAATTTTAATGAACTAATACTCGATAATACATCGTATGGTGGAAAAATATCGGGAATTTCGTTGGATACTGAATACGTGTATGTTTCACCCGAAGAAAGAGCTTACTTTATGTCCAATGAGATAAATCAAATAATTACACAAGTGCAACTTTCCACATTTGAAATGGATAATACTACACTGAAAAAGGATGTGTTGCTTAAATTTTCACATCCCGTTAAGGAAATGTACTTTGTTTCACAATCGAATGTTTCTGTAGAAAGTAATTACCCAAATCAATATAACACAATAAAAAGTATAGAGTTCAAAATAAACAATGAAACACTGTTCAAAAAAAGTGGTAAGGAAGTCAGTTATGATCAAGTATTGGAGAAGTATATAAATTCCCCAATATCCAGTGAGTTTGGTGGTCTAATCGAAACTAACGACCGACGTTTTGGTCCAAATATTTTTGGGATTCATTCATTTAGCTTAAATCCCATGTCACGGTATCCAACGGGTCAGTTAAATATGTCCAGAATTTCACATAAAATGTTAAGTTTAGAGATAAAACCGTTAGAAAATGTGACAACAACTACAGTTCAAACAGTGGTTGAAAATGAAACATCTGAAATACCCTATACATTAACATCGCTACAAGAAACGCCATTCAAAGACACGGTGATAAACAGACAGGTATCAACTATAACAACTCCAGTGACAAATATAAGATCCGTTTCTACTCCACAAGAAGATGTATTTACCACTACTACAGTTACAACTACAACTAAAAGAACGATTGGATTAGAATCAAATATAAAAGTAACAGTCACAAACTCTCAATCACCATTGACTACAAGATCAACAAATGAACCTGTAACTTCACAATTAATATCCAGTACCTTAGGTACAAGTAGTGTAGTTCAAGGTCAAGTCAGTAAAGTCAGCAATGTCCGTGTATTTAGTGATCCTGTTATATCTAATAATTATGTATTTGAAGCCAAAACAAATATAATAACAAATACTGATACAAGTATTCAAACATTTACAAATACATCATCACCATTATTAGTAAATAAACAAGTAACTACATTTGAAGATACAATCACAACAAGAACGGAAACACAACCCACTATTACATTAGGAATACCTGGTGGTGCTCCATTACAGACGAGTGATCAATTGAGTGATACTATAACTGGATCTGGTAGTGTAAATTATAATAATTTCGGAGGAGTTAGTACGGGTAATCCATCATCTAGTACAAACACCAATAATGCGAACCAAGATACATCTCTCGATGATTTAGTTAGAATTGCTACTGGTGATAATGGTAGTGCCATAAATTTTTTTCCTCCAATTACCGCCGCGGGGACGGGCATTCTTTTACAAAAATACGCGACAGGGATTGCAAATGGGTTTGATATTACATCACGTCCATTAGGGTTTTTTAATTCATTTGGTCAAATAGGTAAAATTTCCAGAAATAGTTCCAGAATAATGTCTCCTCGTGGAATTAGTAACGGTCGAGATGAAGGACAAATGATAAACTCGTGGAGATATGTAACAAGTACAGGTCCCTACAATTACCCCTCATCGGGTTCTTCGACGTCTCCAATCTATATACAAGAAATGTATAGATACGAGAGAGAGATGGATTTTTCCAACCTCATTAATGCTAGTGATGGTCTTGAAACGGGGAAGGAAAGAATTGAAATTGATACAAATTTTGATGGTTCTATCATAGTTATGTCTCAATATGTTCCAAGTATGGTATGGTCTCCGAGTATCATAGAACCGGGCTATAACGGCAGATCGAGATTCTATATACACCGTTATTATGAAAATTGGGATGATGATAGAATTGGTATGGGTGTATGGGGTGACGAAAACAATATGCAAGTGCCTATACTTGTTAATCAACCATCTTCTATGACGGCAGTGTGTCATTTGGGTTTTAGCCTCTCTATGAATAAATCTGGATTGAGATTTGCTACGTCTGGAATCTCACATCCATATTTACCGTCAGATAGTAAAAATAAAGTTGTAATATACGACATTCAGGGTAACACCTACTCACCAACAATTATAAACTTACCAGATCAAGGTGTGAATGATGAATATGGAATACAAGTTAAACTAAGTGATGATGGAAATAAATTATGTGTAAGCATGCATGGTTCTATGAAATCCGATGTTTTTGATTTTATAGGAAAACTATATTTATATGAATATAAAGATTCGACCTGGTCTATGATAGAAGAATTACCCTTACCACCCAATGTAACACTTGATATTGATAGTGCTTTTGGAAGAAATATATCTACAGATTCAGATTTTGATAAAATTGTAGTAGGAGCTGCTAATTATAATCAAGGTACAGTTTTTGTGTATCAAAAAATAAATGAAGCGTGGGAAACTATTCATGAAATTACTAGTGCTAACGGTGTACCAAATTTCGGAGAACTTGTAGATATGTCCGGTAATGGAGAAAAAATAATAGTAGCAGGATCCGGGGCAACTAATGGTATTGAGATATGGAGTCAAATAGATTCAAGTGACACATGGTACCACGAAATAAATGGTAGTTCAACACACTTAGTGACAAGTGTATCAATAAATGATAATGGTTCTAAATATGTATATGGTACAACTGGTGGAAAAATGTATGTAAAAGATGATAGAGTTACTGACACTGAATTCGATCCCAATACTAATTTTGTTGGAGATGAGGTCACACCATCTGGAGCGTACTACCTGAGTTTTGGTAGAGGTACAGCATTCAATTTTCCTACATTCACAGTTCCAATTGACGAATCTACAATCATTGAAACAAATGTAGTAGATACAATAACTTCAAATACATTTACTGAAGTTCTTACAGAAACAGTAGATCGAGTAGAGGAGATCGTTTCACTACAAACATTAGTAACACACGGTATTTCGGGGACTACAGTGACCGAAGTGGGAACTAGAAACCAAAACGAAATAACTACTACACAAACAGAGACACAATCAAATCAACATTTTTCACAGAAACATAAAAATAGAGTGTATGCAATAAACTATAATGTATTGTCGTTTAAAGATGGATTATCAGGTTTAAGATTTTAATTGTATATAATAGTAATGGCCGGAACTGTTCAACTTGAATTAGGTGGTGAAATACGTGATGTAAACCCGGAGTATTCATACTTTCACGAAATATACAAAAAACACACTAATTTTTCTATATTTTCGAGAGAAGTAAAACTTTTGAACGAACCAGATTTTGGTGAAACGATTAAATTTACAATCCCACAAAACTGTGGTCATTTTCTAACTAAAATATCACTTAAAATGGTTTTACCTGGAATATCTACAGGAAATAGATGTTACATAGAATCCGTCGCGCATGCGATTATTGAACACGCTAGAATTTTTATAGGTGATCAACTTATACAAGAAGTTCCAAGTGATTATTTACAAATATATTCAGAGCACAACATTTCATTAACACATCAACATAGTCTCGAAGAAAAGATAGGTAAATACCCTTTCAGGTTAAATACGAAGCAGGTATCCGATCCTGTAATTCTTTCACATAACAATTTAGGGAAAGATGGAAAAAATGAAGAATTTATCGTAGATGTTCCATTTTATTTTTATAATCACCCCGAACTCGCTTTACCTATATCATCTATAAATAAACAATTAATTGAAGTGGAATTCAAGTTGAGTAACTTCGACAAACTCGTAACAGATATTAATGCTCAATATCCGCTTACAGATACATCACATACAGGAGATTTGGAGATGAGTATGGTAACAGAGTTGGTATTAACTAATATGTCACAGTGTTTAAATAAAAAATATATAATTACACAGATACAACAAAATATTTTCAAAATAGATGAAAATGAAGGTAATTTTATGATGACATTTTCACATCCAGTTAAAGAACTCTGTTTTGTGATACAACGTGATAATGTTTCACCGTACGATTATGATAATTCTTTAAATTTTGTTGATGATACATATATACTGTATGAAAATCTAAAAAGTTTAGAACTAATATTGGATGATCAAGTAATACTAACAGGAAAATTAGGTAGTGTCCAATTTTTAAAAGCTGTACAATCACGTATTCATCACACGAGATGTCAAATTATTAGACGTTTCTATTCCTATAGCTTTGGATTAAAACCTGAAGAATGGTATCCAAATGGACAGATTAACTTTAGTAATATAAAAAATCAAATAATCAAAGTGAAATTACACAGAGGTGTCCCATCTGTACCCAGAAAATTGAAAGTGTATGCATTGAGTTATAATATACTAGATGTAAAAGACGGGTTCGCACATTTGATGTATTAAAAAAATGTACTAATATACAAGTATGGGTGAGGCATCTAATATTTCACTACAAGCTATCGGAAAGCAAGATACATACTTACTTTCTGATAAAGATGAAGAGTTGCCATTTCTACCCAAGGATAAAATGCATTCGGAATTTATAAAATATCACAGAATTCGTAATGTTACAAATCCTAATAAAACTACTGGGTGGCCTTTTGGTAGTAAAATCAAAGTAGAATTTAAACCCCAAAATATGGGAGATTTACTAAGTAATATGTGGTTAAGTGTAAAATTACCAAAACTGGAGATAGATTACAAAAATGAAGTTGAAGTTACAACTTCAACACAATCGAGTGTATTTTTAGATACCATCACTTCAACTATTAATGTTATATCCAGAGATCGGATACTCGAGAGTGAGATTGTACCTGAGGAACCCGGCCTCATAACATATTCTAAAAAAATAGATACAATCGGTCAATTTACAGAAACATTAGAACCTACAACAACGAGTCAGTTTCTGAGATTAGAAACGACAGGGCCTACAACTTCTACATTTACGTCGGTCAATCAAAGCTATTCACAGGAATCATTCCAAGAAACGACAAATTCAAATTCGACTGTAAATGTAACAGTTAATCCTTTCGTTACAAGTACTACATTATCCAGTAGTATATTGTATCAACCAAATACAACTATACCTAGTACGGTTACTATAGATACATTTAACACACCAACTAACGATCAATATAATATTTATATTCCAGACGGTGTGGATATAGAACCATATAAATCCAGTGAATCACTTTTTGGTTTTAATATGGTAGTATCACCAACGGGATATAAATATTTTGTACCAAATATAACCGAACGAACATGTACAGTCTATGGTTTGAAATCTGATTATAGTGGTGTAGCAAAGGAAGCAATTTTAAAAATATATAGTGAAAACGGTTTAAGTAATGGAGAAAAATATAGGTTAAAAAGTAATGGATTTGGTGACGTTATAGTTGCAGCTAGAAGATATAAACACATAGTTCAGTATAAACACACTAACTCCACATGGAATCCGATATATTTATCCCCGTCTAAAAATAACGAAATATTAGTGAATAGTTATAATCATAAAACATCACAATGGTCATCTGAACCTACACTATTATCACCATCATCAGTACTAAGACCATACTATGATTTTGGTCATGATATCGCTATTAGTAGTGATGGATTAACCATAGCATGTGGAACAGTATTTCCGGGGTATTTTAATACTGGAAGTACTTATGAACATTTTGGGTATCGGTCGTTATTGCAAAGTAGTTATGAGTCTCTACAACCACAACCAAATAATAATAATATTGTAATTTTCAAATACATAAATGGTGAATGGCTACAAGATTCGGTTATTTCTATTATACAGTCACTACAATCAACTAGAAGAGATATAACTTTTTTTAAACCCGCATTAAATAAGGACGGAACAAGATTAGCTGTATCATATTATTCATTGGTTGTAACGAATCACACATCGTCACCAGGGCCCACGAGTGTCGAATATAACCAGGGTTCAGCTCTGAGGCAATTACCCGGACTAAAGGTGTATGACTATGTCAGTACAACACAATCATGGGATGAAGATATAACTATAACTAGTATATTACCTACAACCACAGGTCCAGGGTCAAGCTCAGTTCCACAGGTAATACCTTCATCAAGAAGTGATGAAGACATGTTCGGTATGTTCATTTCAATGGACTCAACTGGAAAAACAGTAGCAGTGGGAGCACCTTACCACACATTTACTAGTGGTGAACTTACTTATAATAAATTTGGAAATATACATTTCTTTAGACAGGGTGATTACGATCCGCTTGTACTGAATACAACGGATACTTGGAGGTACGAGCCTATTCGACTCTACGCATCTCCGGAGTCATATTATGGCATCAACCCGTGGGAGAACTTGTATAATCGCTCCACCCTTGTGAAATACATTAGTTCTCGACATTTAGGGACAAATATAACTGTATGTGGTCGAGGATTTTTCGCTTTGTCTGCGTTTGATTCTAAATATCCAGCCGGGTTGATGTCTAGTGGAGCTCTAACCAACACCCCCTCACCCGTGTATTATGCGTGGATCCTTGACAACCCCCCCGCACCCTTCAGTGGGGCATCGGGGACCGCAACATCTGTTTATTCGGTCAAAGATCAGAGTGCAGGAACCAATGTTAATGTTGGTTCTGACGGAGTCATATATATATCAAAATTCTTGCTTGGTAATTTTACATCTTTTACAATTGATCCAATTAATGATCCTGATTTTGGTGCTGTAAATGCAAACTTCGATGCATTAAAAGACGTGGATGATGTGGTAAGTACAATAAATACAACTGCAACTGAAAGATATGAAAGTGTCACCAATAAAACATATACAGTAAATGATGTAGCTTTACTTACAAATTATGCCGATCAAGTTGGGAGACATATATTTAAAAATATAACAATGTACGTCGATGAAATTGAGGTTGAAAAGATATTCGACGATTGGTGTATTATTAATGATGAACTATACATAGAAATGTCTGAAAAAGTTACAAATGCTTATTTATTAAATAGAAATTTAAGATATGATCAATCACCATATGCCGAGTTTTCAGAACTAAGTAGATATGAATCGGAATTAATGATACCTATACCATTCTTTTTTTCTAGAAAATTTACAAACGATGAATATAAAATCAATGAACCAAATCGACCATACTTTCCATTATCTTCAATTCACAAACAAAAGATAGAATTTGAAATAGAGTTTCATGATCAAGCATTTTTTACTGATTCATATCGGTCCATAAGTTTAAGTGAGTTTGATATAATTACAGAGGAAATCACAGTTTCCGATGCAGAAAGACTTTACATGAGATCAAAACCCTTGGAGATTGTAACTGATTTTATAAAAAAACATCCAACTATTACAACAGATTTGGGTAAAAATTTTATAAGGAATAATTTAACACCGATTATACCTGTAAAAACCTTCCACTGGTTTTTTAGGAGAGAAGAGTTTGAAAATGAAAAACAAAGTCGCCAAACTATAGATATTCAACAAGAACAAGCATACTTTCAAAATCGATTCAACTTCTCAACATCTCCATTTTTCGATATTGGTCAGTCATTTTTTAATCACGCAATGAAGAAGGCTTATTTTTATTTGTTAGGGAATAAACTTCCGAATATAACAGACGCTAACTATAATTACTATAAATACAAGGTACCGTTAGATGCTAGATACACCCGACCACTCAGGAACATTTATACATACACATTTGCTATGCGACCAATGAATGTAAATCCATCGGGAATACTTAATTTCGATAATCTCCAGTCTAATAAAACAAGTATAGAAAATGAACTCGCAGATACAGGGAATGTGTATTCAATGCACATGTATTATACAGGATACCAGACCATGCGATTTGTCGATGGATTTATGTCTTTCGTTTAATTATGTATAACAAGTCCGACTGTCAGACTGGAATAGTTCATATAGGATATGGTGCATTTCATCGAGCGCATCAGGCGATGTACATAGATGAGTATATGAATAAAACTAGAGACCTTCGATGGGGTATAGTAGCTGTTAACTTAAGAAATGAGGGATTTAGGGAAATAGATGATTATATTGTTAAAACACCCTCTACCTACACATTTGTTCGTAGTCATCTCGACTATATAGATTGGACAAAAAATAGAACTATTGCAAAAAACTTACTCGCATTACCCAGTGTTCATGTTATTACAATAACGGTAACTGAAAGTGGGTATGCACCCGGATCACCTTTATTTGAATATTTAGCGTGTGGCCTTCGTAATAGAAAAACCCCCATAACAATAATAAGCTGTGATAATATTCGACAAAATGGCGTTGTACTTGAATCACAATTTTTAGCTTATTTGTATCAAACGAATCAACATGAATTAGCAGATTGGGTCAGAGAAAATGTTACGTTCCCATCAACCATGGTAGATAGAATTACACCTCGAACAACAGATACATTACGAGAAGATGTGGAATATCTATATCCGGGTTATGGTTATACAGCTGTACAAACAGAAGAATATAGACAATGGGTTATTGAAGATAAATTTGCAGCAGATTTTCCAGACTTGACAGAAGTTGGTGTTATCATCACAAAAGATCTAGAACCCTACGATGAAACGAAGATCAGGGTGTTAAACGGTGGTCACACATCTCTCGCATACATTGGAGCACTTTCCGGATATACAACTTTTGATCAAGTCATGAATGATGAAGGTCATAAAAATCACTTTAGAAAACTTCAAAAAGAAGAAATTATACCTTCACTTGATATAGATCTACCATTCGATATTAACGAATACGTAGATACGGTTGAAAAACGATTTTCGAGTGCCACCAACGTCGATGAACTTGATCGCATTTGTATGGATGGATTTACAAAGTTTCACACTTTCGTAGTTCCATCTCTCCGTAAATGTCTAGAACAAGGAAAGAGACCCATTCAAATTTATAAGAGTATAGCAGCATGGTATATATACTCCAAGAAATTTGCGAGAGGGTGTAAGAGAATTAGATATAACGAACCAAATTGGGTTCTTCTAGAGCCATTATTGAAAGATGGTGCTATAGATCAATTTGTTTCCAACGAGAGACTTTGGGGGGACGTACCAAAAAAATACATTACATTTACACGAGATTTGAAGTCTATTCTACTCTCACACACCTACGAAAAAGAGCTTGATCTATTGGGTGATTAACTCATGTACAAAGCACTGCTCAGATTTGTAAAAGACTTTGATGCACTACCTCTCATAATTCTATCAAGTTCCTCGTACTCTTGATACAATTCATCGACAATTATTGTAGATGCTCCATATTTCTGTCCATTTTTAACTCTCTGTAACAGATCTCTCAACACCTTCAACTTTAATTTTCTACGTGGGTTTATTCTCGTAGCGAAGGAGTGTAATCTTTGACACTTAGCTTCGAGAATCTCGAGACGTTCTTTGGACTGTTCAACTTGTTTGATAACTTCGATATATCTTAGCTCACCACATTCATTTATTGTCTTAATGACCTCCTTATTCAAAATTCGTTCGGCCAGACTTTCACTATCGGCTGAAACAAATTTCGGGGTAAAGAAACTGAAGATCGTTCGTAAATAACCGGACATGCTTTCTTTGGAGCTGGGGGAGGACTTGTAGGTGCTGTACAATGCAACACTTCTTTCCAAATCTTACGTTGTATGTCTGGACAGAGAGAATCCGTCGCTTGTAAAAAAGTAATTCTTAGTTCGTCGGTTGCCAATCCTGGAATACCAAGTGGAACTTCGGAATGTAAAAAGGAACTACCAAATGGTATCACGTGAGTAGTCATGTTTAGTTTTCATCTGAGTCATCTACACTTAGGTGCCTTTCTATCGAAAGTTTTTCTAATTCAACGTCGAGCCAGATACGATAGGGAGCATCCCAAAGAGCCATTTTGAACCACTTATAAATGTTAACGATGTACGCTGGACCCATAGTAGTCATCGTCTGATAAATTGCTTGAGGATACATATTATTTAATACTCCGTTTTTTTTTATATTGCTTATGACCTTTATATACATCAACCGCAACTATGAGAGTCAATACAGTATTCATACCAATCGTGAATTTTGCGATTGTGGGTATCATAATATAATATTTAGTGATATTAGAAATGTCTCCGGAAGACTTACCTAAAAAGGTTCAGTATGTTCTTATAGATTCTAATTTTGTCAATGGAACAAACAACCTATTTTCCCTGGACTTAACATTAGAGTCAAATACACATGTGGAAGATATGAGTCGTGTTTTGGGTATAAAAGTTGTAGATTTCTACATTACACAGGTTGGTGAAACCAATCCAAATTCCGATTCTCATCCGAGTAATATTGCAAAGTTTGTAGATATCATATGTCCAGATGTACCAAAAGTAGCTCAGATTCTCGATGAAAGAAACGGTCAAATACTGGCCAGAGTAGCCCTTGAGCGTCATTATTCACATTCATCTTCTACCGTACTCCGAGATAAACAGGCTCGATTATTTCAAAGAAAGCAAAACTACTTCAATCCAATATCAATAAAAAAATTAAATTTTGAGATACGTGAACAACAAGATGATGGCGACTATCTCCCACTTCAACCAGATGCTAAATGGTATATGGTTCTCGAAGTTACTACACAAAATGTAAAAGAAAAACCAAAAGATAGAGAATTGCAGATACTTATGGCACTTGAGAAACTTCTTAAAAAAATTGACACTCTCAATCACAATGTTCAAAAGTTGCCCGATAAACCTCCAGAGGAAAACCCTAAAAAATTCTCATTTGGATTTTTGATGGTCATTTTGGTCTCATTAGTAGGTGGATTTATATGGTGGGTCAATAAAACTTCTGCGTAAATCATTTAGTATACACTTATATTTTTTGTTCCAAAGCCAAGATACGAGCTTCCAAAGCATCGTTTCTCGTCTTCTCTACTTGTAATTGTCTATCTAATTCCTGTGTAGCGGAAAAATTAATTGCGAATAACATCTCTTTTTTCAAAGTCCTAAAGTTGCTCACCCTCTCACCCCTTATGAAAAGGTTATCACCTGGATACGAAGTTATTGTTTTCTCATAAACGTCGCCTTCGTAAACATATCCTTCCAGCTCATCTGGCTCAACTGCTTCATACTCTTCGGGAGTAAGTGTCGTAGTCGTGGTTTCCGCGATGAGGTTGCCCGTCTCATCAAAACTTCCAGTCCAATTGCTCAGGTCTTCTTCAACTTGTATAGTCTTCTCATCTATGACCTTCGCTATTGTGATAAAATGTTCCTCGCCAAAAATATCTAAACACTCTAAAGAGGTGGCGTTGCTATCCAAGTTAGAGGTGCTGAAGTTTGTAAAACTAATGACGTTTGAGCCAATTACATTAGAAACTTCCAATATGCTCGGTATGCCCCATTCCGTCTTTGTTATCGCCTCTGGAATGACCTCCTCAACTTCGTCTGCGATGAACCCAATCACCTTACCTGTTCCACGCTTACCTACGTCTTTGTAGCCATACTTTTTCGGGTGTAATTGTCTCAACTGAATTAAGGCTTCGCTATCATTTATGTCCTCTATATCACGCTTGATACGAGCATCACTCGCACTCCAAGCTCCGGATGTTGAAAAAAACCTCCCGTTAGTGGCGATTTCGTCGGTGGCGTAAATTGATAGATTTTGATTTGCGTCCCAATAACCCGACGTCGCGTTGTAAGTACTCTGATCCCAACTCAAGAGCCCCACCGTCGTGGACTGTTCTAAATAGCTTGTTTTGCTCCCGTTCACATGTAGTTTAGCTAACGGAGAAGATGTGTTAATGCCTATATTTCCATTCATTTCGACAGTTCCATGAACCTTAAGTTTATGTGTGGCTGACGGCACACCCCCAATTCCGACATTCGTCGAACGATAAATACCGTCACTGTGAGATGTCCAATTACTTAAAATAGCGGTTTGACCGTTTAACTTTAACTGTCCACCACTTTTTAAATTTAAATCACCATGAACCGTAAGCGCTTCAGCACTCGCCGCACCACCTATCCCGACACTCCCATTAGTCGTCAAATTAGAAGAAACGTAAACGTTCCCCTCAACGTGGAGGGTTGCTGCGGGGGACCCAGTATTTACACCAATCCTAGAGGTTTCGGTATCCACAAATAGGTTGGCTGAACCAACCTCAAGGTTTGAGGACGCATAGACGTTCCCCTCAACGTGGAGGGTTGCTGCGGGGGACCTAGTATTTACACCAATCCTAGAGGTTTCGGTATCCACAAATAGGTTGGCTGAACCCACCTCAAGGTTTGAGGACGCATAGACGTTCCCCTCAACG
>Ga0222719_10003003_pt1 | contig 15133 bp, 10 predicted proteins | sample C33_34DmetaG_FD_165039 | JGI IMG/M metagenome (GOLD analysis project Ga0222719, IMG submission 165039) | Estuarine water microbial communities from San Francisco Bay, California, United States - C33_34D | ecosystem: Environmental > Aquatic > Marine > Unclassified | place: USA: California...
CAGCTGTCCGTATTGGAGGATGTCTCGTTGCGAAGCGACGTGTTCGTGGGTCAACAGTTGTCGGTGGCGGGCGACGTGGATCTGCGAAGCGACGTGTTGATGGGTCAGCGTTTGTCGGTGGCGGGCGACGTGGATCTGCGAAGAGATGTCTTGATCGGTCAGTATCTTTCGGTAAGTGCAGAGGCCTACTTCTCGAATCAACTTTTCGTTCGCACAAAACTGTCGGTGGGTGAAGAAGGGCATTTCGACTCGGATGTGAAGGTCGTAGGTGAGTTGTCCTTGCAGAACAATTTGTTTGTGGGCCAAGGGCTTTCGGTGAATTCGAGCGCGTATTTTGCGGACGAGTTGGTTGTTTCGAAAGCGTTGTCCGTCGGGGAAGAGGCGATGTTCAACTCCGACATTGGAATCGTTGGCCAACTATCGGTCCAAGAAGATGCCTTCTTGCGAAACAATCTGTTCCTCGACAAACAGCTGTCCGTACGCGACGATGTGCATATTCGAAGCAACTTGTTCGTTGCGGAGCGTTTGTCCGTAAACGCCGATTCCTATCTTGCCCAGCTGTTTGTTTCGCAGGACGCCTCTTTCGATACGAGTGTTTTGGTCGGAGATCATATCTCCGTAAGCAAGAATTTGTACGTGGAGGGAGATTTGATAGTTCAAAGCAACTATCACGCGATCAACGTATTTACGGACGAGCAGGTGAAGTTGACCGAGCGATTGATCGTGTCGAACGACGGTACGGGTCCGGCCTTGAAAGTCATTCAAACCGGAGACAATCCTTTGATGGAGTTGTGGGACGAATCTCGAAGACACGCTGTGTGGACGAACGAAGGGTATTTGGGATTGGGGACCGTGAGTCCCAACATTTATCGTTTGCATGTGAACGACGGCGAAGTCTTCTTCGAGGAGAATCTTTACATTGGAAACGAACTGTCTGTAAATATGCAAGCGTACTTCACGAATGACGTGTTTTTGTCCAGCGCCTTGTCTGTTGAGAACGACGTGTTTTTGAATTCGGGTATGGAAATTGTCGGGAAATTGTCGGTACAGGACGATACCATCTTGAACAATACCTTGATTCGTACCGATCTCTCCGTAATCGGAAATACCAGGATCCAAGGGCATTTGTCGGTGAACAAACTCTTCATGGCGGAGGGAGAGTTGGACATTTTGCCTTCCGATATGCGATTGAGTAATTTGGTTTTGACCAGCAATTTGAGCTTGGGCGAAGATCTTTGGATCGACGGAAACAGTATCGTTCAGGGGTATTTGTCGGTGAGTCGCTTGTTCATGAGCGAAGGTGAGTTGGACATTTTGCCGTCGGATATGACGTTAAGCAATTTGATTTTAAGAAGCAATTTGAGTTTAGGTGAGCACTTGTTCGTTGATGGGAACGCCATGGTGCAAGGGTATTTGTCGGTAAGCACTCTCTACATGGGAGAGGGAGAGTTGGATCTGATTCCGACCGATATGACTTTGAGCAATTTGAATTTGTCCAGCAATTTAAGTTTGGGTGAGGATTTGTATATCGAGGGAAATGCCATGGTTCAAGGGTACCTTTCGGTAAACACCTTGTACATGGGAGAAGGGGAGTTGGATTTGAATCTTCCCGACGAAGGTTACATGAGCAATCTATTCCTAACAAGCAATCTCTCGGTCGGGCAGCACCTCTATGTTACCGGCAAGATATCTGCGAACTACATTTACACCGAAATGTTGCACGCTGCCGGCCAAATGTTGGATCAAGACAATTTGGGTATAGAAGGGGAGCTTGTTGTTGGTGGTTCCATTACCACGCCGATTATTCAAGGGCTTATTGATGTGGGTTATTTGTTGGTGAACCGCGACGATTTGAGAGTGGAGAAGAATCTTAGTGTGGGCCAAAGTTTGCATCTGAACAACAATCTTCTCGTATCGAATTCAATATCGATCAAGAAGTTCGCGTATTTGGAGTCGAACGTGTATCTGAAGAGTACGCTCTCCTTAGCGAAAGAGGCGTACTTCGACTCGAACCTGTTTGTGGAGGGAATCTTGTCTGTTAACGACCTCACCTATCTGTCGAGCGCTCTGTACGCGAAAGACGCGTTCGTTGAAGAAGGATTGTCCGTCGCCAAAGAGGTGTATTTAGAGAGCAATCTGTTTGTTCGGGAACGTCTGTCTGTCGGATCGGAAGCCTTCTTTTCGAATAAATTGTACTTTGGGGAGGCCTTATCCGTGAAGGACAGGGTGTATTTGGAATCCAATGTTTATGTGGAAGGACCCCTGTCTCTTTCCGAAGCGCTTCATCTGGAGGGAGACGCGTATTTGAACGCCGACGTCTTTGCGAAAGAGCAGTTGTCCGTACACAAGGAGGTCTATTTAGGATCGAATTTAATTGTGGAAGGAAACGTGGATGTAACGGGTACCAATCTCACCGCAGAAAATGTGAACATCAAAGGAGGTCTCTCTGTATTAAATCTCGTATGGGCTGAGAATAACGTGATTGTGGGTGGGCATATCTCGATAAACGACGACTTGTTCGTGAAGAACAATTTGAACACCGACGGTAGTACTCTACTAAACGGCGAATTATCTGTGCGAGAGGCTGTATTTTTGAAGAGTACTCTTTCCGTAGGAGACACGGTGTATTTATCGAAATCGCTGTCGATATTCTCGAATGTCTACTTAACGGAGGATCTGTTCGTCGATGGTAAAATTTGGGTGGACGAAGAGCTGCATGTGAACTCCGGGCTCGTCGTCGAGGGTAATATTTTGTTCCGAAGCAACCAATATGATGTGGTTCAATTTACGGACGATGGAACCCTTTTGAATCGCACGATCGTCTCCAACGATATCGAAGGTCCTGCGTTGACGGTTCGTCAGAACAAGCTGTCGGAGAATTTGATGGAGATTTGGTCCGGAGACAATCGGAAGCTTCAAATCACCGCGGATGGTAGTTTGGGTATTGGGACGACTCCGGTCGGTAGCGTGTTGCACGTCGGTTCGGGAAACACCAAATTCGAAGATCACGTCTACACGCTGAACGATCTTCATGCCGAAAAAGATCTCATAGTAAGCAGCGAGTTGATAGTTGGTGGAGAGGTATCGGTTCGTAAGGAAGCGTACATGAGTTCGAACCTCTTTGTGGACGGTCTGTTGTCCTTGGGAGGAGATCTCCAGATATCTTCGGATACGAAGATGGGAAGTCTCTTGTCGGTGTTCGGCGATGCCTTCTTGGAACAGGCTTTGATTGTGAAAGGCGAGCTATCCGTAAACGAAACAGGATACTTTAATAACGCGGATGTTGTGAATACACTCACAACCAGCAAAGGTGTACTGAAGAGCACCTTGTCCATACGAGGAGAAGCGTTCTTGATGTCCAACGTGTATTTGGAGGAGAGTATGTCCGTGAAGCGAAGTCTGTTCGTAGACGAAGATGCGAACGTTCAAGGGAATCTTTCGATGGGAGGCGACGCCTATTTCGCGCAAGACATCGTTGTGGGTTCCGATAAGGTGGTTTTGCAAAGATCGGGAGTCACCACAACAGGTTCGTTGGTGGTGCGTAATCAGAATGCCTCCGCGGCCATGACGCTCGAACAAACCCGACCCGCGCAGCCCGTTTTGAGCTTACGAACTGCGGACGGAATCGAAGAGTTGAGAGTCACAAACGAAGGTTACATGGGGATGGGACGTACGAATCCGCTCGCCAGATTACATGTGACTCGCGGCGATGTTATTTTCGACTCGAACTTATTGGTTCAAAACGATATTACCGTTACGAACGATCTTTCGGTTCTGAACGACATTGTGTTGGGTGGTAGTTTGAGTATCGGAGGCACCGAAGTCTTCATGCAAGGGTTGTTGTCGGTTAATCAGTTGTTCGCCACAGAGCTTATCGCGGAAACTACGACGATTATCAACGAAGACGCCAATCTCACTGTTACGGGAAATTTGAGGGCGGGTGACAGTATATACGCTCAAAACATGATATCTTGCGCGACGATCCATGTGGACAATGCGGTTCAACTTAATTCGACTTTGAATTTATCGGCGGGTCAGTACATATCGGATACGGAAACATTGTTGAACTCGGTGACTGTGGGGGACAGTTTGGCGTCCGATGTCGCCTTGAATACGGTGATTTTGAGAACCTACGGCTCGGTCGAGGTGCACAATCTTCATTCCGAGCACCTTTTCACAAACGACGTCACGGTAACCGGTAGCATGATTGCGGAGACCGATTTGAATGTGGAAGGTTCTTTACGAGCGGCTCAAATCGAACAAAGCTTTACGGTGGACGGGCTCACGCCCATCACCGATCCGAACGTAAGTTTCAGCAACGCCTTCGACTCCTTCATCGGTAAAACGGGGGTTTTCATGGATAATCTGTACGCACTCTCGAATTTGTCCGTCGCGGGGGCGTGTCGGGTCGACGAGCTCGTATCCACACCCATCTTGAACGCGACCGAGGCGAATGTAGATAACTTGAACGTGTCCGGAACTTTGGCAACAACCACTTTGGAGTTGTCCGCAGACTTACTCTTGAGTCGTCAGCTTTCAGTAGCCTCCACGGTCTTTGTAGAAGGGGATTTGTCCGTAGCGGGCACGGTGTATCCGTCGGTATTGTACCAGCCTATCACTGCCGATCCGGAAAGTTACGCGGAGGTGAATGCGGGTACTCAAAACCAGTTGGATCAGATGTTGTTGGGAAGTTTGAAGGTCGATCGAAGCGCGCGTGTTCGAGAGACCTTGTACGTTGACGGCGAAACCTTTTTTGCGGGAACCTTGTCGATGCATTCGGAAGTGTACATGCGCTCCAATCTTTATTTGAGCGCTTTGAATGTAAGCGAGGAGGGCGTCTTCGAAAGTACTTTACGAGTGCTGGACGACGCTCTACTGCAATCCAATCTTTCGATTGCGGAGGATTTGACGGTGAAGGGCGCGGCTCGTGTAACGGAGAGTTTGTCCGTGCAAGGCCCCGCGTTTTTCATCGGCGACTTGCACACGATGGGATGGTTGTCGGTGGGCGCGGAGAGCCATTTTGCTGAAGGAGTAATGCTGAAGAACACGTTGTCGATCGGTGGATCGGTGTTCAACGAAGGAAGTAATTTCTTGGCGGGCGAATTGTCCGTAGGTTCGAAAGCAACCTTCCGCGACGAAATACTCGGAAGCGCCACGCTCTCTCTGGCGCAATCGGCGTATCTGGAAAACGTCGTCATGCGTTCGCTGAGTCTCCAGGACACGCTTTTCGCGAGCAGCAATATTGAGATCGCGGAGGAGTTGAGCGTAGGAGGTCGTGCGATTTTCGGGGAATCGGTGGAGGCGCCCCTTTACATGGCGGGATTGTTGTCCGTCCAGAGTCTGTTCGTGTTCGACACGTTGTCGGTGAAACCGGACTCCTACTTCCAATCCAATGTGCACGTGGAGGGGTATCTCTTCGCGAGCAACATCTACAGCAGTAACGATCTCATGGTGCGAAACCAAATCCAAGCGACCAGCTTGTCGCTGTCCGGGAGAGCCTTTTTGAACGAGCTGGATGTGAGCGGTGACGGATATATCGGGGGCGTGCTTTCGGTGAATCAGCTCTTCTTGAGAGACTCCGATCTGCAAACAAGCTTACCCGATGACGCCACTTTCAGCAATTTGGTGGTCGTCGAAACCGCGCTGATCGAGGGCTACTTGTCGTTACCGGTGTTGTATGCGGATACGATCAACCGACCAATTCCTTCCACGGTTACGTACAGCAATTTGATCGTGAAGAAACAACTCATCGTGGACGAAGATCTGACACTTCGTGGCGAACTGTTTGCGAATTCCTTCAACTGCGACGGTTTGTATTTGTCCAACGGCGAATTGTCGGTGAATGTGTTGCACGTGGAGGGATTCGATATTGGAGATCCTGAAACGGAGCTTCCCGCTAATCCTCAATTCAGTAATTTGTTGGTGGACTCGAACGTTTTCGTCGGTGGTTTGCTATCCGTAGCCAATATCTTCGCGGACGAGTTCGAGTTCGGCACCGCGAACTTTACGGGAGATATAGGCTTCGAAACCTTGACTCTGCAAGATACACTGAGTGTGGGGGGTGACGTGTGTCTTGCGGGTTTCGTGTCCACAAGCTCTACTATGCAACTCGGCGGAGTCTCCATCGAAGAGGCTTCCGGGCAAGTGAAGCTTACCGCGAGCAGTATTTCGGTGAGTACGGCACTGCACATTGGTCCCGAGAGTTTGACGTACACCGGTAGTGTCTTGGACATTTCGGGTGACACTCGAGTGAACGGTACCTTGGATGTGCACGGTAGTATCTTGAACTACGGTTTGACCCTGTCGAATTACGAGATAGCCCGACAGAGCTTCTCGAACGCCTTGACGCATCGTTTGTCGCGCGGTTTCCAACAAGTCTTCGGTCGACTACAAACCGGGGTAGAGTTGGAGGACATCGCTATCGGAGTGGACATCGGAGTTCGATCCAATTGGTGGAACAACGGAAACTTTGTAAGCATCCGAGACACCGTTCGAGATATGAGCGTGCTACCCATTAACAGCGAGGGCGAGATCGATTTAGGCATTTTGGAGTCTTTGCTGGGGGAGATCCCCACCGCCTTCGATTTCGACGCGAACCTGAACGTGAGCATGCAAGATCAGTACGGCGACGATCATGGACAAATGTACGGTGTCATGCTTCACGGGAATCATCCCCAAAGCGCGAACGACTTTATTCGGATCAACATGCTGAATCCGAATAATATCGCTTTCAAAAATAAGTTCAAAGCCGATTTCGATTTCAACAATTTGAGTCCCGACTGGCGGGTGATTCAAAACACGGTCGTTCTGCCGGATGAGACGCTGCACACCCAAGGCACTGTGCTGTTCAACGTTCTCTTCGGTATGTATCACGCTCCGAATTTGTTCCATCACGCGGGCGAAATCACGTCCGATTCGAAGGCGTTCTTGGTACCCAGCGAATCGTCGAAGCGTTTGACCCACTATTACGAACTCGCGTTGGATCGCAGTAGTTACATCTATCGTGAAGGGACGGAGTTGTATCCTCGATGGACGTATCGCAAATGGCGAAACGATATGTCGGGCGACATCTACTTCACCAAATACAAGTCGGCGTTCGGATGGGGGGATTCTCCGAACACCGGTGACGTGTACAACAAGATGCTCGCGGACGGAACGCTTTTGGAGTTGTATCGAAGAACGTGTGAGTACATCGCTACCGGTGACGCGGGAGGATCCACGATCCCCGCATCCGACATTCAAACTTATTTCGACAACTATTTGATACCGGCGACTTCGAACGCGATTGTCTTGGGGTCGAATATGAGTTTGACGAATCTGAAACACAACATTCTGGATGTCATTTTGAATCAAGAAGTTCTTCCGAACGAAATATCCGGATTGACCCTTCCCGTCGTCGGTTGGACGGAGTCTCTCAACGGAACCGTCTTACGCTACGACGTTCGTTTGGACACCTCTCATACAAGCAGCGTTCTGTATCCGATTGAAGAAGCGGTCGTGAAGATATACTTTTGGTCTCATCAACTTTCGATGAACGAAGTAACCAAATTCGTCGATAACGCCGACAGCTATCTGTACAATTTGACTTACGTCCAACGAGAGGCCTCCGACGTTTCGGGATGGTACAACCGAGAGGTCGAGATAAGGGTGACGAACGTTCCTCAAACCATTTCGAATTTGTTCTATGTAACGATCGCTCTGTTGACCACCAACAACTACGACATTAACGTCACGAACACTTACATACGTTTCGCAAACGATATCGAACGAATTTATCCGATTATTCCCGTGAGTACAAAGCAATTTGCAAACACTCGATTTATGGAGGTGCAATGATTGTGCTACGAAGAGTCACATTGGAAATTGGATTCAACGTAACCTTTTGAGGAATAGCCAACGCGTGCGTTATAGGCAGCGGAATATCTTCACCGTTGTACGAAATCAGTGGGGTTTCTGTAAGTAGACGATAAACACCCCCGTTTGTTTTCAAAAATCCCGCGATTTTAATCGAGTCGCCGATACTAAGTAGTCTGCTCAATGAAAAATCCACAAACAAATGATAGTCTTTGTCGAATTGAATAGGGTCGTCCTCTATTTCGCTGAGTAAAAGCGGCGGTTTTCCGGTTTGAATACACCACAACAACAAACTGTCTATCGTTTCTCCTGCGGATACGAGGATCGAGGACGGTATTCTTAAAGTCACAACGGTGTGTTTTATGAAACTCATGGATCGCTTTGGTGTAAACAAACATGTTTTTTGCGTTGTTCAAAAATAGGCGGCCGCCATCTCGCGATCGATCGTTTTGGACAGAATGCTTCGTGTTAGGTCATACGCGACCCATTCGAAGGGGTGTTCGTTTTCTGGCAGAGACACGGTGTGTTTTTTTTTAAAAATATTTTGCGCGTCGTATTCCCGAAGATCGTACTCGTTCAGATTGATCGCGTTTTTGCGCAGAATCGGAAGCACGTATCTATCGGTGGATTTGTCAAGGTAAATCAAATCGTTCAAGTCGGGATTTTGCCGAACGTGCTCGTGCTGCGGATGTTCGGATGTCAAGCCCACGATACGAAGCTCTCTAATTCCCAGGAGGTATTTATGAAAAGGGATGGAGAATTTGCGTTGATAGAGATGGATCCACTCGTGGATGAATATGCTCAACTGATCGACTTCGGGTTCTTTGAAAAATTTGGGATGGGGTAGGAATATAGTGTCCGCGTGCGTGTGCGGATATCCGTTCTCGAGCTCCTCCCGAACTCCTAAGATCTTGATGGGTGTTCTGTTCAGTCGTGGACACATGGTGGTCAATGTGCGCGCTTTCGCAATGATTCGACGAAGTTGTTCCTTCTCCGCGCGATTGAACTTAACGATATTCCGGTTCAATCGATTTTGCCGCGCCGCCTTGTTCGCGGAAGTCAACCTTCTATCGTAGAAGTCGGTCCAAACCTTCCAAATCATGTTGAAAGTTTGATGCGTGTAGTATACAATTTCCTGATAAAATATTTAAGAGCATTTCATATCGCATCACTCATAAGAGGTGCATGGAGTCTCGCTATTCCGATGTGGGAAACAACAACTACTCTCTCGAGATTCAAACTGTTCAATCTTCCACCATTAAAGTGTTGATTGAAGCTTTGAAAGAAATTCTCACGGACACCGTGATCGAAATCACACCGGAGTACATCAAAATTTGCACCATGGACAGCTCTCACGTGATTCTGATTCATCTGAAGTTGGAGGCGAGCAAGTTCGAGTACTACTACTGCGAGAGCAAAAAGCTGATCGGTGTGAACATCTTGAATTTGAACAAGATCATCAAGACCATCAACAACAACGACACGCTCACGCTTTACATGCACTCGGACGATTGCAACCTGCTATGCATCAAGATCGAAAACACCGAAAAGAACACCAAGCGCATCACGAAACTGAATCTGTTGGACTTGGAGAACAACAACGTCGACATCCCGGCCGCGACCTTCAACTCGGTGATCACCCTCCCTTCGAACGATTTCCAAAAGATATGCAGGGACATCAACAATCTCTCCGAGTTCGTGGAGATCAAGAACGTGAACAACAAGCTCATCATATCATGCACGGGCGATTTCTGCCAGCAGGAGATCATCATCAGCGACAGCGACAAGAAGCGTTTGGGAAAACTGAACGAATCGCCCCAAGAGATATTCCAGGGGGTGTTTTCGGTCAAATACTTGGTGTTGTTCACTAAGTGCACGAATCTTTCGAACACCGTCGAGTTGTATCTGAAGAACGACTACCCGCTGATCATACAATACACCGTGGGCTCGCTGGGATCCGTGAAATTGTGTTTGGCTCCTCATAATTCGCAAGATTGAAAAAAAATAGTTTAAAATTTGATTCGTTTCAAAGGAATATAGAATGCGTTCATGAAAAATAATGAACCGTTCTCTATGCAAATCAAACAGCGTATGTGTTACGACAATGTGGACCATGATTTGTCAAAACCGTGCAAAGAGAGCTACATGGCCAAAGCTCGAGAACTCGCCAAGAGTTCGACGATGTTGCAACGGCACGGATGCATTATAGTCTACAAGAACCAAGTGTTGACGAAGTCCGTTAACACCAAACCCTCCGGATTTGTGTCGAGTGCGCACGCGGAGATCAACGCCATTAAACAGATTAAAAACTTTCCGCACATGAATCAATGCGACATGTACGTAGTGCGAATCGGTACGGATGGAATGTGCGCGCCTCTTCGGTACTCGAAACCTTGTGCGCGCTGTGCCGCCCTAATTCGATGCCATGGTATTCGTCGGGTGTACTACTCTGTTAACGAATGAGCTAAAAAATAAATATTCCTACAATTTAAACAATGAAGTATACCAAAAAGGACGTGCAGGGTCTGGCTTTGTTTTTAGCCATTTGCTTGATTCTGATTTTGATATTCGGAGCGATCGCCTACGGCGTGAGCGACTCCACCAGCGTACTGTCCTTCTTGGGCGTGTATCCCTTCCCGACGGTGTTGTCGATTCTTACCGGTATGATGGCCAACATCGTGTTCGGTATCATTGACAACGGTGGTCTGTTCTTCGGGATGTCCGCGTTGGACCCCTTCCTGCCGGAAGGCGAGTTGACTCGCGCGGGTTTGGGCAACACCTTCAGCGACGGTCTCGGAGCCTTCCTGGGCTCCTTCACCGGGGTGATGATCAAGAGCCTCACCAAGATCGAGGACACCCCCTTGTGGGCCGACGCCTTCGGTATCATCATCGGTTGTTTGATCGGCTTGTACGTGCCCCGTTACATCACCGGTAAGGTGTAGAAAGCGTTTCACAGTAGGATCTCGTTTTGGTTCATGGCGTAGGTTAGAAAGTGTCTCTCCAAGTCGGTGTTCTGTACATGAAAACATTTTTTGTACTCGTAGTAGAGAGCCAAAGAGGTTCGAATCGGAGGGGTGTTTCTCTCGTTGTACAGGGGACTGCGGATCTCTTTCGGAACATGTGTTCGAATTATTTTTAGACACGGCGCAAACATTTGTTTGTGCGACGCTTTGTATATCAAATCGACAAGCTCTTCGGGAAGCGTGTCCATCACCTTATCTATTTGATGTATAAAAAAGAGAGCGAAATCGACCTTTCAGATAACAGAGTTCAAATGTGTGATGATGTCCTTCTCTTTGCTCATCAGATAGATCTGTCCGCTGCAAGGTTCCCGTTCTCCCATGAAGAACAGGCGGTGCTCCACACATTCGTACTGATGGACGTCACCGGTTCCGTTCAAATTGTCTCGAACGCGAACACACGCGCGATCCACTTTGTCGGCGATCCCCGGATTGTCGTCGTACCCACCAATCACGTAGTGAATCTCTTTGTTCACGTTGTCGTACAGATTGGAGGAGGCGTGGATGCAGTACTTTCCGATTTCGAGCTCCGCGTCCGGTTTTGTAGGAGGCGGACAATCCGCAGTGTAGGCGCGCGGAACGCCGCACCGAGGTTGCTTGGGCTTTCGTGACAACAGTCCGCGCAAACCTTGAACCAGATGAATCGCACCGGAGACGAGCATCTTTGAATATGAAGATCTCGTTATTTTTAATTATTTTTGAATAGAATTATTAATAATCAATTTTTTTAGGATTCGCGAAAGATGATCGAACCGTGATAGTAGTCCGGAATGTCGAAGTCGGTGTCTTTGTAGCCGTCGCTCGAATCTAACCAAATCTTGAATATGCAGAAATGCTTCTTCGGACTGATGGACACCCCTTTCACGCAGTCGGGATTCGATTTGTGCAAACTCTCGCTCAAGAGGCGAACGAGCACGTGCTCCGCGAAATTCTCCACACGAACCTTGAGTATTTTGATGGACATGAAGGTGTATTTGGTTCCCTCGTTCACATGGGAGTCCCATTTGGGGAATATTTTGTTCTTCATGAAGAAGAACATCCCCGTGACCAGTTTGGGTTTCATCATTTCGAACACTGTCCAAAAGTCGGTCGGCGTCTCGATGATCACCAGTTTCTCGTAACTCTCGTGACTCCAATCCGGATTTTCGTAGTCGTGGAAGTAGATAGTCCACTTGTTTGCGAGATTCATACTTACTCTTTCGATTTCTGTTTAATTTTTAAATACTAAAAACGACGTCGACGTTCGCGTACTCCTTCTCGTCCAAGGAGTCGTCCACCACCCGTATGGTTGAACCCTCGATCCCCACCAACGAGGGGATCTCTTTCGCCAACACGTCGCATGTTACGTAGCACCGATCGAAAAACCATGTGCAGAGCACCTTGTCCACGTAGACGAAGAGTAGATTCAAACGCTTCGGAGCACAATCCTTTTGGAATACCCCTTTGTACAGCACGCGCTCCAAAAGACAGTTTTGGATTCTCATCATGCTTCGAAGCTTCTTCGCGTCGTCGTCCGGAGTGCGGCAGATCGAAGGTAGCAGGTCCTTCTTCCAATTCATTTTCACACCCCATTGGCGGTAAGTCGGATGCCTGTACACGGTGCTACCGTCGGGCTCTTTGGAGATGCTTACCAGATGCGTACCGTCCAACCAACGGAGCACTTTCTGTGAAGCCACATTCAAAGGAACGATCATAATCATCAAGGTCCTCATGACACATCTCAAATTAGAGTAGTACCCGAACATGTTCACGAAAGAATTTGATTAAAAAATTGAATTTTAATCTTAAATACAAGTAAGATTTCCACTATGAGTTTAAAGACTCCTTCGATGAAGATCATCGATGTCGTAAACACCGATCCTCACAAAGCCATAGAAATATACAACGAAAAGCTGATACGTGAGCTATTGGACAAAGCCGACGAAGCGTACCACGAAGAGGGCGCGCCCATACTCAGCGACGCGGTGTACGACGTGCTTCGAGACGCCTACCCTCGGGAGGATGTGGGTGCGGCCGTGTCGGAGGGGCAGGGTAAGGTCAAGCTACCCTACTGGTTGGGATCGATGGACAAACGGCACAACGGGGTCGCGCTGAAAGAGCCCTTGGTGATCTCGGACAAATTGGACGGAGTCTCCGGTCTGTTGGTAGTCACCGAAAGCGGCGCGCAGCTACTGACCCGCGGAAATGGATCTGTCGGGCGGGATATCAGCAGTATCATTCCGCATCTGAATCTGAAACTACCGAAGAAACCTATGGTGATTCGCGGAGAGCTCGTGATGAAACGGAGCGTCTTCGCCACCTTGCGGAACGGTGAGAGCAACGCCCGCAACACCGTGGCGGGGTTCGCGAACTCCAAACGAGAGACGAAAGGACTCCGCAAGAAGATCGACTTCGTCTCCTACGAGGTGCTGGAACCTCCCAACATGAAGCCCTCGAAACAAATGGAGTTTTTGAAGAAACAAAAAATGAACCCTGTGCGTTTCGAGATCCTTCAAGAAGCCTCCGATCAACAGCTCAGTACTCTACTGCACGAACGAGACGCCTCCTCCGAATACGACATGGACGGCTTGATTGTGGCTCGCGATGTGGAGTACGTTCCTGTCACCAAGAAAAATCCTAAACACGCGTTCGCCTTCAAACTAAATGTGATGGAGCAAGAGAGCGGAGAGACGGAAGTGACCAAGGTCGAATGGAGAATCTCCAAAGACGGGCTTTTGAAACCTACCGTGCACATGAAAGCGTTGAATCTGAAGGGAGTCGTGATTCAGAAGGCTACCGGTCACAACGCTCGCTTCGTAGTGGATCAGGGGCTCGGTGTGGGTGCGCGAGTACGCATCATTCGTTCCGGAGACGTGATTCCTCGTATCGTGCAGGTGGTCGCGAAGACATCCCCCGCGATGCCCGAGGTCGCGTACGCGTGGAACGATACGAAGGTCGATCTGATTTCGAAGAGTAACGACAACACCGAACTGAAAAAGAAGCAGCTGGTGTACACACTGTCCAAGCTGAGTTTCGACAACATGGGCGAGAAGACCGTGCACCTTTTGTACGATCACGGATTCGACACTTTGGGTAAGATTCTCACCATGAGTAGGGAGCAGGCGCTGAGTGTCGACAAATTGAAGGGCAAATTAGGAGAGAACCTGCTCGCGTCCATCCAAAAACGCAAAGAGGAGCTTCGTTGCATCGACTACGCCGTCGCCAGCAACGCGTTCGGTCGAGGGTTCAGCACGAGCACCTTGAACAGCGTCGACAAGGTCTACCCGCTGATGACCGGACAACCCACGCTCGACGGGTTGAAGGCTATCGACGGTATCGGGGAGATCACCGCCAAGAACTATTTGGAAGGCTTGCCTAAGTTCAAGGAGTACGTAACAAAGAACGGGCTGGAAAGCACATGCACCGCAGCCGGCCCCTCGCGTGCTCCGCAAGAGTCGGCGCCCGTTCGAAAATCCAACATTATGGAGGGAAGAGTCGTGTTGATTACCGGATTCCGCGACGCCGACTTCGAGAAACAGCTCGTTGAAGCGGGCGCCACGATGTCGAAAACAATGTCCAAAAAGGTGAACACGCTCGTATTCGCGGACGGAAAGGAGGCGAAATCGAAGGGAAAGATCGACGCAGCCAAGGAGCGCGGTGACGTACGAGTGATGAGTCGGTCGGAGCTCGCACGTTTATTCGCGTAGGGTAAAAAAATTGACGTAAGACTTCGCTTGTAAAGATGTATACAAGGCGTCGAAGAAAAAAGAGTCATGTTCGGTAAAGTCCCCGAAACCAAAACCGCCCCGGTGTTTAATTTTACTACCGCGAGTTGTTCGTCCAATCCCGGATTAACACCCACGAATCCGACTGGTTCTTCCTTCGTCTTCGGGGGAACGCCGCCTCCCACCAAGGAACCACTCGTATTCGCTTCATCAGCCGCGAATGCGCAGTCTCAAAGCTTTTTGACTCGCATACAAAAGTTGGAGACCAAGGTGAAACAGTTGGAAGAGAAAAGGAGCGTCTTTGACGCCCCAAAACACGACAAGGAGGAGTTGTTGCTGCTTTTTCAAAACTATATGGTAGCGGCATTCAAGTTGGTGAATTGTCTGTTCTCCATGGCTATCGCTAAGATCGCTAACTTGCGCGATACCGATAAAGTTAAAAAGGCTAATTGAAGGATTTGCCGCACCCGCATTTTCCGAGGGCGTTCGGATTGTTGAACTCGAAGCCCGTGCCCATGATCCCTTCTTTGTAGTCGATTTCTACTCCGAAAATAT
>Ga0222719_10003004_pt1 | contig 15130 bp, 10 predicted proteins | sample C33_34DmetaG_FD_165039 | JGI IMG/M metagenome (GOLD analysis project Ga0222719, IMG submission 165039) | Estuarine water microbial communities from San Francisco Bay, California, United States - C33_34D | ecosystem: Environmental > Aquatic > Marine > Unclassified | place: USA: California...
AGATAAATATGACTCGACATCTGAATCTGTATAACCTGCTGGTATATCTCCGAATGATAATGTACCACTTCCGTCTGTTTTAATTACTTGACCGTTTGTTCCGTCTGATGTAGGATAGGTTATGGAAGACCCTGTAAGACCGTTGGTTGCAGTTAAAGTTGTTGCAGTTAAGTCACCCACCTGTAAGTCTGCAAGAGTATATCCTGCATCACTTGTATCGACTGTTGTAGTTGGTGCAGTCTCTAAACCATCAAAGAGTTTCCAAGTTGAATCACTTGCATCTCTGAAAAGACCTGTATATTCTGTAGCACCACCATCGGATAAACCATCATCATAGTTTCCATATATTCCAATATCTAAAGTATCTGAAGAGGTGTTTTGGTTTGCAAGTTCCAACATATTATCTTCAACAGATGTTGTTGTTGCATTGATGGTTGTAGTAGTCCCATTTACCGTTAGGTTTCCTGAAACAGTTGCATTTCCATCGATGGTAGTATTACCACCTATATCTAAATCGTTATCTGTTTTGAGTCCTATATCTGCAATGAATTTTGAATTGGTTGCCATGGTTATATTTAGTTCCTATAATAAGAACTATTTATGGTTTTTAAAATTTAGTTAACAAAAAAAAGGGGACTCGAAAGTCCCCTTTTAAAATTATATAAGTTGTTACGCTTCTATCAATGTTCTGTCAAACTTTGTTACAGTCGAACTAGCACTTGATGGTGTAATTTTCAATTCTACATTTGCACCATTTATATCAGCATCAAAAGTTGCCAATGTTGATGATTTCAATGTACCATAAGCAGTCATCGTGACGGCAGAACCGTCATGAACAAGAACAACTTCTGTAGAGTGATAATCACTCCCTTCTTTCATAGCAATGACATATCTTGCAGCTCTAAATGAGGCATGTGCAAAAGTGTCTAATGTTGCTTCTGTAGTTGCAGTTGTTGTTAATGAACCTGCTTTGGATGTTTTAGAGTTAACAATCTTTGAAGTGACTATGACATCATTAGTGACATCATACTCAATTGCACGAATCAACTCAGCGATTTTAAAACTATTTGTTTTAGCCATTTTATGATTCTCCTTATGTTAATCTAATTTGAAAAGTAGTAAATGAAGTATTTGTATTCGCAGGTGTGACTAACAATCTCATATTACCCGAATCTACATCACTTGATAAAGTGAATAGAGAGGCATTTGAGAATGCATCACCATATTGAATAAAATATGCATTTGTACCATCGTTAATTAATAATACTTCAGCAGCATGGGTACCAGCAGATGCATGTGATGCCATTATGACATACTTGATTGCTTTATTACCTACACCATTAGAACTCAATACTTGGTCAGCAGTTGTTGCTGTTAAACTTGATGAAGTGAAAAATCCTTGCACCAAATTTGATATTGAAGTTTGAGCTACTACTTGAAGTACATCTCCTTGTACAGCATCTTCCTGTAAAGTGATAGTAGAAGTTGAAGTAGTGACATAGTCGTCTCCACTTACCAACTTCACACCATTTAGATAGACTTGTTCTAAACCAAGTGTATACGATAAAGATGTTCCGTTATCGTCATTACCTGTAAATACAGTTTGAGTTGAACTCGTGACTGCATAATAGAACTGAGTTAGTCCACTAGATGGAGCATCGGTGAAACCTATGGTTCCACTTCCGTCAGTAGACAATAATTGTCCACTTGTTCCATCACTTGTTGGAAAAGTTAATGTGTCATTAATAGTTAGTGAAGATGGGTTAGACCCAACCTCGACTATGGCAGCGGAACCATCATTTTTTTCAGTATAGAATCTACCGTGATAAGTGTTTACTGCTAATTCACCTAATGATAAATCATCAGTGACAGGAACACTATTTTGAGTAGAGCTTCTTTTAAATTGGATTACTGTTGCCATTTTTTACTCCTATTAGAATGAACCACCATCTATTGCTGTTATTTCGACATCACCACTAGTAACTGTAAAGTTAGCAGTGTTAAATGAAGCAATACCTTTGTTAGAATCAGTAGCATCTTCTGCAGACAATGTTATTGCACCGTCAGCATTAGTTACATCAAGACCTTCACCAGCAGTTAAAGTTGCAAGTTCCATATCTCCATTAGAACCATTACCAATCATTAACTGTCCAGCTGTTGGAGCTGCACCGTCTAATGAAGTAATTGAACCTGATAGAGCAAGACCTGTTGCTTCTAATCCACCGAATACAGCACTCATTGCAGTACCAGTAAATGTTGAAGAACTGTCTGTTGCTGAACTTAATGCAACGAACTTACCTGAAGAATCATCTAAACCAAAGAAACCTAATTTAGCAGAACCATCGTTATACTTAAATTTAATACCTCTGTCTAGGTTGTCATCTGAAGCGTCATCACCAATTTCAAACACTGGGTCTGCAATTGATACTGTTGTTGAATCTACAGTTGTTGTTGTACCTGAAACAGTTAAGTTTCCAGTGATTGTAGCATTACCTGCAACACTGATGTTTGTAGATGTGATATCATCTGAAGTAAGTGTTCCGTCAACATCTACGTCATTAAATGTCACGTTAGATGTTGTTGCAACTTCCTGACCAATAGAGAAAGTCGCTGCTTGACCTGAAACAGAAGTTGTCACACCAGTTCCACCAGTAAATGTGATTGACTGAGAGTCTAAGTCGACTGCACCAGTTCCAGTATCACCAGCCATGTCTAAGTCTTGTGCTGTTACTTGTGAATCTACATATGCTTTAACTGACTGTTGAGAAGGAACTTTAACATCTGAATCAGATGCCATGTTGTCTTCGTCAATTAAGAAATCAATTTTTCCTACTGTTACTTGTGAATCACCAATGTGAGCTGTATCAATAGAACCATCTACTAAATGTTCTGAGTCGATTGAATCGTCTGCAATGTTTGTTCCGTCTACAACATCAGCACCAAGTGTTAAAACACCTGTGTCTGCTAAAGTAGCATCACCTGACATTACATTGTCAATCCATTTTGATGTATCTGCATCATATAATAACATACCACCGTCTGCTGGTGATGTGATATTAGTGTCGTCTGCACCTGAGAGTGTTGATGTTGTTGACAAGAAAGATAAGTTTCCTGAACCATCAGTACCAATTACTTGGTTTGCAGAACCGTCTGCTGTTGGTAGAACGAAAGTAGTTGATGCAGCTAATGTATCGGCAGCTTTCAATGCAACGAAGTTTGTTCCGTTGTCTGAATCTTCCAATAACTGTACACTTGCACCTGCAGTTGAACCATTACCAACTTTTAAGTTAGCAGGAGTTGCAGTTGAACCTTCTAAGATATCTGTGTAGTACTTACCACCGATTGAGTGGATTAATGCAGTACTGTTATCAGAATCTACGGATTCAATGTATAGTTTTGCTGATGCACCTGAATTCGCTCTATCCTGTACGTATGCTAATTCTCCTTCTGACAAATTTGATGTCGTTGGAGCTGTTGCACCCGTACTTCTTTTAATTTGAATTACTGTTGCCATTTTTATTTCCTATAAAAATTAATTGTTATATTTTTGACTCTTCACTGTCCGAGTCATGATTACATTATATACCTGTCCACTCACTATGTGGGTCGTGTCTCACTGACTGACACCTTGATTTTTGTATTAGTATTTAGACAACTAGAATGTTCCACCGTCTAAATTTGTAGTAGTAGTCCACTTATCTGACGTTGCATCATATGATAAGAGTCCGTCATCTGTTTCAGTTACATCTACATCTGCTAATTCGTTTAGGGATTTTTGACTTATATCGGCTGAACCACTTTGTCCTATTGCAACTTGTTTTGCACGAATTGTATTGTTTTGTAGTATTCTTGCTTTTATATTTCCTGCCATCTTATTACCTCGTCACGCCTGGAGTTACTATTGCTTGTCCTTCAATCACTCTTGTAGTTTGACCACCAGCTGATGTAATGTTTAAATCATAAACATATCTACCCGATTCCAAACCAGTAGTCTGAGTATCATTAAGTGATAAGGTGACTTGTCCTGCAAGTTCAGAAATAGAGGTTGTAAATGTTGCACTGACATTAGAAGAACCATAGGTCTTTCTAATTTGTGCTGATGCAGTGTAATTACTTAAGTCTAAAACATCACCTGCAGAATCAGTTACATCTACTGTAATACTGAAATCTGTTCCTTGGTCAATAAAAATGTTTGCAAGTATAGCCATATAACTATTTATATGTTTTTAATTACTAAACTGAGATGTAGGTACTGATTGATGTATCTTCTCTACAGTTCCACTATCGTTTGCATATACTTCTTGTGCTTTCCTAAGAGTTCCATTGTCATTTACATATACACCCTTAACTTTTGCAACTGGCCCTATTGCCCTAGTTGAAATTGAAGGTTGTTGATATGGATATGGTGCTTGGAATGTATAAGGTGTATTATAGGTAACTTGATACACAACATTAGTTTGTGAATTTGCAATGTAAGGTTGTTGTGCTGATGCAGGATGTCTATATGTAATTGGAGACCTATTCTGATACGTAAATGGTGTTCTACCTGTTGCTTGATATGTACTAGGTTGTCTTGCTTGATATGTAAAAGGAGTTTGTCCTTGTCGTGCATATGTAAAAGGACTTTGACCTTGTCTAGCATATGTAAAAGGCGTTCTTGCATTATATGTAAAAGGAGTTTGTCCTTGTCGTGCATATGTACTAGGTTGTCTTGCTTGATATGTAAAAGGGGTTTGACCCTGTCTTGCATAGGTAAAAGGCGTTCTTGCCTGATATGTAAAAGGGCTTTGACCCTGTCGTGCATATGTACTAGGTTGTTGGCCTATTGCAGGGCTCTGTGCATTTGCAATATAAGGATACGGAAATGGGTTTGATGTCCAAATAGCCATTATACAGGTGAACCCCCGCCACCACTGTACTCATTTTCAAATGTAGAAAGCAGGTGTATTTCTTCTGATGCTAATTCAGGAAATCCACTTCTATTAAATTTTAAATCAAATGCAATACTTCCTTCTCCATAAGCATTATATATATTTGTGCCACTGGGAGACCTTGAATGGTAGAATATACTTCGAAATGCAAAAGTATCATTTTGTACAGTACTATTAGTAGTACCCTCTGATAGGGTATATGTTGACCCTACTCCACTTGCCCATGAATGGCTCACAGAATTACCTGAATAATTAGGAAACGTGGAGGTGTGTAGCGAATCAGTTTCTTCGTATCCAAAAGTTGTGGGTGCTGTTGATGTTGGAAACGAGTATTGAAATACGTCTCTATAAGTAGCATTTTGTGACAAAGTTATAGATGAAGGGGTTCCACTTACACCAACAAAACCATCGTACCCATCACCTTGATGGCTATTATATTTAACATCCATATTAAAAATAGTATTAGACCCTGATGTAGAAATAGTTATTAAGAAGTTAATGCCAACATCAATCACTTCAAAACTCCTACTACTTACATTAGTCACATCTGTTCTAATATGATTATCTCCATGCCCACTAAAAGAAAGGGTATCTTGAGCAGTTAATGTCTCACTATATGTTACATTCGTTACACCAGTTCCTTGTCTAGCATATGTTGATGGTTGGTTGTATGAATATGGATTTTGTGCATTTGCAATGTACGGATAAGGTTGTTGTGCATTAGCAGGATACGGTTGTTGTGCAGATGCAATATATGGATAAGGTTGTTGTGCATTAGCAGGATACGGGGTTTGACTATTTGCAATATATGGATACGGTTGTCTTGCATTAGCAATATATGGTTGTCTTGCATTAGCAATGTAAGGATACGGTTGTTGTGCAGATGCAATATATGGATAAGGTTGTTGTGCATTTGCAGGATATGGATTTTGTGCATTTGCAATGTACGGATAAGGTTGCTGAGCATTTGCTATGTAAGGTTGTTGTCCATTTGCAGGGTGCTGATATGTAAAGGGAGACCTGTTAGAATATGTGCCTGGTTGTTGTGCTATTGCAGGTTGTTGAGCAGTTCTCTGTGCAGTTGTTGGAGTAGTCCCTGTTGCAGGGGTTCTCTGATTAAAGGGTTGTTGTATCGTTGTCCCAGTGTTTATATAAATTTCATCTGACATAGCATAATCTTATATAACGAACCATAAGTGTCCAGTTGATGTTGAACCAACACCAGTTGGTGCAGTACTAACGACTTCATAGTCCAATTCAATATTGTCTGAGTTTGTAGTAATACCATTTGAGGTATTTGCACCCATAACACCAGTAGATGAGTTATAAGTTAATCCATCTCCACCTGAAATAGCACTCCTTGCATCTGAATCAGAATATGTTGCACCAGCAGAAAATGCTAGTGTATTATTTGCATCATCATAACTTACAGTTATATTACTATGTGTTGCACCAGTAATCATCCCAGCAGCAGCATCCATTGCATCTTCATTTGTATAAGTTGCAGCTGCATTTTGATTTTCCCAATAACCTTCTGAATTATTCCAAACCATTACCTGTCCATCTTGTGGTGAACTAGTTTGTACATCACTCAAACCACTTACTGCATGGTTTGATATAGAAGATGTTGTTGATGATGTTGTTGCATTACCCGTCAATGCACCTACCAATGATGTTGATGTTATAGAACTAAAACCAGTTCCTACTCCACCTGTAATAGTTGCAGTCCCATCTGTTAGTGTCGGTGCTGTTAGAGTTTTACCACTTGCAAGTGTTATGTCATCTTCTGCATAAGTCTTCCCTGCAAGTTGAATATTGAATCCACTTTGTAATGATGTTGTTTGATTTGGAGAACCTTCTCCGTTTAAAATAACACCCGAATCATTGATATTGTAAATAGTATTAGCAGCAGTCTCTGTAAACTGACCTGCAACTCCACTACCTGCACCAATGTTTGTTCCTAGGTAAGAACCTGTAAATGAATAGATTACAATTTTATCAGATACTGTTGCACCTGAAGATAGTGTTATAATAGTGTGTTTGTTTCCACTTGCACCGCTAATTGTGAAGTCTGTTCCTTCAATTAAATGTTGTGCATTTTTAAATACTTGGATTCTATTTGCACGGAACTCTAATGAATTATCAAATGAATCCACACCAGTAAAAACAGTTTGTCCAGCAGTTGCAATATAAACAAACTCTTGGAAGAAGAACGATTTATCTTCTAAAGAATTAACTGCATCGACTAAAGTAGAAGAGTTGGTTGTTCTTAATCCACTCTTATCCCCTACATCAATTGCAAGTTCGTTATACTTCTTTCTGAAGTCTTCTATAGTACTAAACTGATTAACTGTCTTTGCCATGTAATTTCTCTATTAAGTCTGAAAGTAAATTTTTAATTTCTCCCATCTCTTCCTTTAATGTATTTATGTCCTCTGTCGTTTTCTTTTGCAGCTCACGTCTTTTCTTTACTGCAAGATAACCATTATAATCTGTACTTACAATAGCAGAAGAATGTTCATCTCTTATAAGATTACTATGTCCTTCTACTTTCATTATGCAAGTGCTAAACACCTAAGAGCAGATACCAATGGTACTACTGAAGTGTTCGTTCCTTGTCCAACTATTTTAACTGCAAATGCACTGAACTCGGGTAAGTTCTCTGCAGTAAACTCATATTCTTTAAAGTTTCTTGCATCTCTTTCTGTAGTTATGTCGGGTGAACCATCTGTATTGAAGTATCTCCAATCTAGTTCATCAAAAGGTGTTGAATCATCATTTGATAACACTTTATACATAACCTTTAAATCTGTAGTTGGTGGTCTAAAGAAATCTGCAATAACCTTAACGGATGATGCAGGAGTTTTTAGATTTACTTTTCTAGTACAATATATCATTGCATTGTTGTCTGCATCACTTTCTGTAGATGATACATAGTCACTTGCAATTGCTAGGTCACTAGAACTGTTGATTTGATTTAATCTGTTTCCAATAGCAATCACACCAATGGTTGATACATCTACAACTGGTGAAATGTTATTATTAAACGACTGCATTTGTAATACAGTTGTAAATGATTTAGCACCACTCATTTCGTTTGTTTCATTTATTGATGATGCAACCATACTTGGGAAACCTAAGAATGCATTATCATTCAAAGTGATAAAGTCATTATCAAGTCTCTTAGTATATGCAGTTCCGTTTATGTATCCTTCGGGTGAAGTTGCAGGAGTCAAGTTTACTGATGAAACAATTCTTGTTCCTTCAACTTGTGTACTTGGAATCATTGTATGTAATGAGTCAAAGTAGTAATCTCTTGATGCAGTTGCAACACTTCCACCACCTAGTGTATTATTGTCTGCAGTATATCCTGCTTTCAAATCAAATGATGATAAGTCGGGTATTACTGTAAATGAATCTATAGAAGTATTTGCAATTGCAGTAAATGTTGAATTGATAGCATCTACTGGTATACCACCTAGTGTCTCTCCAATAGAATCAATAGCAATAGTTGCATCTGCAGTTCCACCATCAAAGTTTGTTATGGTTAATGAATCTGATGCAGTATAATTACTTCCAGTTCCACTAATAACACATGATGATATAGCACTATCTGTAACAACAACATCAACTGTACAACCTACTCCACTTCCAGTAGTAGTAGTTGCAATATTAGTATAAGTTCCGTTTACAGGTGTTCCTGATACTACTGGTGTTCCAATAGTTAATACAGCACCACTCTTATCTCCAACTACACCTGCTACAGTCGTATTGGATGATGTGTTATACATTCCATGGAAATAGTTTATCACCCTTACATAGTTTTGTCCACTAAATGTTTCAATTGGATTGTTCTGTAATGTATGCACTGGTAATGTGTCGTTATCAAATTTAAGAAGAGGTGTCTTAGTAATATCAAAACGACATTTCTTAAGATTAAATTTCAAGTCATCAGTCTGTTCTGCAGTCCATGTAGATGCATTCTGAGACATGAATAATGAACCAGCATATGGTTGTCCTGCAATCGTTTGTCCTGTTGCAAGGTCGGTTTCACCCATTCTTGAAATAAACACATTGTATTCATTTGAGTTTGAGTATACAACAAAACACATCTCTTGGTTTTGTTTTAGATATACTGGTGAATCAAATGTAAATGTTGTTGCAACTGAACCATCTGTTGAAGTGTTAACTTCTGAAGGTGTCTTAGTTGCAATAGAGAATGGCATGACCAACTGGCCAGGATATCCGTTTACCATATTTCTGATTTCTACAGATACAGGTAGTGTTGCATCCTTTGTTTCAAAGAACACATCTATTGAAGATACAAACATACCACCATTTGATTCTACCATGAATGATTGCGCAAGAGGGTCTCTCCATCTTGGTTCCATATCTTCCATGTCAAATCTCATCTCGAAATCTTCGAATCTTCTTCTTCTGCCAATACCTATAAATGGAGGTAATGGTGGTTCAATTGGTAACGGTGGAAGAGCAACTGGAGGTAATATTGGAGACACAATAGGTGGGTCTATTATTACTGGTGGAATAATATCAATAGGTATAATAGGTGCAGTAGCATCAAACACTTCAGTGTTCAACATCTCACCCCTTCTTGTTATTGTTCTTTCACCAGTTGTAGAACCAGTTATAACTCTTGCATTTCTTGTTGATACAACTTCAGTTTGTGAAGATTGTAATAATCCTTGTGCTTGATATATTTCAGTTCCACTTGAAGGTGGATTACTTAAGTTATAGAAACTTGAAGTTATTTTAACTTCTCTCATTCCTGTTGGGAATCTTTGTCTATCTGTATTCGGTAAATCAAAGAATGCACGAAGTCTTCCGTTCCCATCTGTTTTTAAGAATGATGTTGCTGTCGTTCCACCATCTTGTGAATATGTTGCACTGAATGGTCTAGTGTATTCATCCACTCTCATGTTGTCAAAGAATACATAGTGGTTTGTATTTGGTTTTAAGTTATCTGCATCAATCTCAATTGTTCTAGCACGCATGAATGGTATAAGTGTTACACTTACTACTCTGTCATTTCTTGTTTCTACGAAGTCTTCTACGACACTTGTTGTGACACCAGTTCTTGTTTGTGTTTCAACTGTTTCTGTAATCTCTCTTGTGACTTGTTGTCCAGCAATCCATTCACCACCTTGTGTTGGGTCTCCACTCCATGAACCATTAGAAGTTGATTCAACCTCTGATGAAACTGTTGTAGGTTCTCCAACCCATGTTGTTTGCCATGAGTTCCAAACTGTTCCAAGTGCATTGGCGTTCAATGCTTGAATTGCATCAAAGTTTCCTTCTCTGTTAATTCTTACTTCGGGTAGTTGGTCTGTATCTTGCCAGACATCTGTGCCTGGTGTTAACTTAATATTTCCAATAAATGCAAATACATTGTATGGGTTTACATTGATTGTTCTAGATGCTTTATCTTGATTTACAAAAGAAGATTCACTAAATGGTAGTGTTATCAAATCTCCAGTTTTAGTATAACTAGATGATGTTGCAGTATTTAAAGATATGTCAAAGAACTGTTGATATGATTTAGGTCTCATTGCACCTAGTTTAGTATCTATAGCAATATTGTAATCGGGATGGTTAACATCTCCAACTCTATGTCCTCTGAAGTTATCTACTAAGAAACCTGACTTAAATCTATCTAGTCCGTCTGCATCTAGTATCTGTTTTGTTTGTGTATCTTTCTCTAATAGAGATAAAGAAGTAATTCTTTCTAAGTTTGTGACTCTGTTATTAATTCTTGCCACATCTTTCATTGTAAATCTTCTATGGTCTTGTGACCTAACTCTAATGTTAGAGAGATTTAAGGTATATGGTGGAACATAAAGTTCAAATAATTCTATTGACTCATCAACTCCTTTTGGTTTAGCAGGAGTTAGACTTGGTGTTCCAACTGAAGTTTGAAAACTTCCTGATTTATGTAAGAATACTTTATCGTATCTTCCAACAAAGAATGAAATGTCTCCAACAAAACTTGAACCAGTGACTGGTGTGTCTGTTGCATTAGCACCCGTTGAAGAAATACCTGTTCTACTTCCTTCAAAGTTTCTACCAGTAGTATAACCAAACGGTGCAAATTGAGCATCTGTTGATAAGTTTACTGGACTTGTTGGGTCTTGTGCATTATTACTACCGAATGTAGATGTACCAAGTATCTGACCACAAACTGGCCTGAAGTCTAGTGAATCTGAAAGTTCGAATGTTCCATCGGGTTCTAAACCACCCAAGTCAACTTTGTTTGGTGAGTAAACTGGAATATCTCTATAGTCTATTGATGCATATGATTCAACATCAAAGAAGTCTCCACTTCCTGATGGTGTAAAGTAATCGAAGCAAATCAATATAGGATTTGAAGGTTTAGCAGAACCAGTCTTAAGTGTAAGTTTTCCTAAGTCATAGAAACCATCTCTCTGACCATTGTCAAAGAAATATCTAGATGTTATGTTTGATGACCCTTGAGATACATTACTTAATGTTGCAACTGCTTTAGATGTTTGACCAACAACTGTTTCTGCATCTACAAATGTTCCTGATACATAATAGAAGTATGTTGTTCCACCTGTTGTTATTATTATACCATGTGCATTAGATGTTTGTCCAATAAATTTCTCATAGTTTACGAATGTCCCACTAGACACTGTAAATGTTGCACTAGGTGGTAGAGGTGTTGTTCCTCCAACTCCCTCATAGATTCCTCTGATTTTAAATGCATCTGCAACACCTAACGATATTTCTCTATCGTCATATGCAGTACCATATTTTCCACCAGCACTTCTTGCAGAACCAACTTTAAGTAGTCTTGCAGGTCTTATTGTTTTGTCTCTATTAACTGGGTCGGTAATTGTGATAGTAGAAGTGACTCTAAGAACTGCACCATTATCAGCAGAATCAAATCCTGTCAATGTTAATGTCTGACCTGAGCCTGAAGATTGTGGTGAACCACCAAAGTCTTCTACATTTAAAAGGTCTCCTTGTGCATAACCTGTTGCAGCTTCTATAACTGCAATTGTGAAGTTATCTGTATTCTTTGCACCGAATACTCCATTTGAACCAGTTGATAACTGGACTTCGTTAGATGCAACGGTTACAACTTCTTGTCTTCTTATTTGAATAGACTCTGCAGTATGTGTTGAAATCCAATCTCTTGGCCATGATGATATTGCAGCAGTTTGGTCTTGGTCAAAGATTCTAACTCTTCGTCTTGTTGCATTTCCACTAAATGTAGTCGTACCATTAGCTGTTAATGTTAAACTTAAATCATTGGTGACAGATGCAACAACATTTTCATTACCTTCTTGGTCAACAATGATATCACCTTCTTTTAATTCAGTCAAGTACTTAGTTCCAAAACCAGTCACTGCAGTACTACCTGAAGACATAGTTAAAGAACCTGTTAGTGTTTTATCTGAATCTGCAACTAGGTCTGCAGTAAATATTTCTCTGTTTGTGTTCTTAGCAGTTTGTGTAATTGACCTTGCACGGTCAACATTGTAAGACCTAACTGCAGTCACTGTTGTTGTACCTGAAGTGACACCTTCTGTTGTAATTGAATTTCCAACTGCAAATGTTCCTACAACATCATGTACAAACAATTCATTACCATCCGTATGTGATACGATTGCAACTGCACCACTGTTGGAGACAACTCTATCTCCTGTAGTAAATGTTCCACCTAGTGTACCACTAATTCTAGTGAACATCTTGATATCAAACATATACAAGTTAAATACAGATGCATTTGTGTACACATCACTTGAATCTGAACCAGTATCTAAATCAATGTTTCTTACTCTTGCAGTTCCAATTTGGAATGTTGTTGGTTTTGTACCTGCTGAAGATATAGATGTATTCCATAATTCACATGGTGCAAATGGAGACATTGCATCGTCTCCTGCTTCATTACCAAACTCGGGTAATGAATGGATGTTCTTAACTTTTAATTTATTCCCTAATCTAATAGGTGTATTTGCATTATCTAAAGAAACTGTAGTTCTTGCTTTTGAGAAAGGTATTGTTGTAGTTCCAACTTTATCAATCTCATAACCTTTAACATATGCTTTGCCTGGCGATACTTGCATTACAAATTGACTCTCATCTCCACCTTGGGCAGATGCATAGAAACCTCTATTAGTACTATCGTCTAAATGTTCTCTTAAACTATGTGTAAATTGGTTTACAACAAAATCACCATTTGCATCAAATGTTCGTCTAGCAAGTGTGTTCTCTATTTCATTGTATATTGGTCTATTGACTTCTAATTCAATAATACCATTATTAACTCTCATTGTTTCAACAAAGTCTGAGTCATCAGTAGTAGTAAGTGCATACTTACTTAATGTTAATGCAATTGATAATCTATCAGCACCTGGCGCATTTTCATTAGTAGTTCCTGTTGCATTATCATTCAATGAAGAATCTGTTGCTGAATCAACTGAAGATTCAACAATAGTTAATCCAACTCTATACGAAGGTGTTCCACTATACTTTTCTAGTATTAACTCTTGTGCAGGAACCTTAATAAAGAATCCTCTTATGAAGATAACACCTTCTGATATATTTGCAATAGATGCTAATCCGTTAACACTATTGATTGTTGTTTCTGTTCCAACCGTGAACTCATTATAGTTAGTTGTATTAAGTGAAACAACACCATCTTCATCTACGGTCACTTCTTGCAACTCTTCTGCAGAACTGAATGTAAATGAGTTTGATGTATCTGTTCCTTGTGATTGGTATTTAACAAATAGTGTTAAAGAATCATCTGTAGTTTCTGCAGATGAAGTTATAACCTTTGCAACAACTCCTGTTGTTTTACCTTTAAGAAATTTTCCATGGAATGATTGTCTGTAAGTTTCTACATTTGTATCACCTAGTGCATTTGGGTTTGCAGAATTGACTTTAACATAGTATAGTTCCATGTTAACATCAGTCTGAGCTCCTTGAACAATAGAACCCTCTTTAAACATATGACCACCAAATCTTTCAATCTGATTTTGTAGTATAGATTGTGATTGGATTAATTCTCTAGATTGTAGAGCCCTACCTGCACGATATAATACTTTGTGAAAATTTTTATCTTCACTATAATCATCGTAATATGGGGATACATTTAAATCAGTTTTTTCAGCCATAGTTTCCTAACTTGTTTATAATATTGAATGTAGAGGGGATGACCCCTCATGATTACATTTCAATAATTAATTTAATATCTTCTATTTGGTCTGCAGCTCTTGTCACTGCACCTCTATTCTCAACATACATCACTTGACCTGAGTATTTTTCAACTTCAGGGAATGAAGAATCAACTGCTGAGATAGTTCCTATTGTGGTATTACCAACATATACAGTATTTGAATCAACAAAGTTTTCATATCCACCCTCACTATTTGCTTGAGGAATATGAGATACGACATTACCAGTAATTGAGATAACTCTTGATACTGCAACTCCAGTTCCGTCTGAGTTTGCATTTAAAATAATGTCATCAACACTAAGACCACTAACACTTGAAAGTGTCATTTTGTGATATGCAGCCAATGTTGGAGATGTTGATACAGTTGTTGTACCAGCATTGAATGGGTCTTGTAAAAGTCCTATCCTTCTGAAATCATTATCTGTTGGGAAATCACCTGAACCTTCACCAAACTCTAATCTAGAGTTAACGATTACATAGTTTCCACCAAGCTCTTGGATTGGGTCTGCACCATGTCCGATTAATGGTGATATAATAGGTTTTGCAACTCCACCACTACCTGAACCAATTCCTGTTATATTTGCAATATCAATTGATGCACGTTTGTATCCAGTTCCTGCAGCAGTTACGTTTACATATGAAATTGCACCCGAAGATACAACCACTGTACATACACCACTTGAACCATCTCCGTCTATTGCAACTGAAGTATATGTTCCATCTGTATAACCTGAACCACCTGCTGTCACTACTACATGGTGAACTCCTCCGTCCACTGCAGAGTTCTCAACATCCCATTGTGATGTTCCGTCATCAGAAGCAGCAGTTCCTAATGCACCCGAAGTACCATCAATTTCTGTTTGAGCACCAATTGTTTTAACTGGTATAAAGTCGTTTGTTACAAATTTGATTGTCTCTGAAGCAGAAACAGTATACATATATTTCCAAATATAACCACGTCCTGTAGCTGCATCTG
>Ga0222719_10003006_pt1 | contig 15128 bp, 18 predicted proteins | sample C33_34DmetaG_FD_165039 | JGI IMG/M metagenome (GOLD analysis project Ga0222719, IMG submission 165039) | Estuarine water microbial communities from San Francisco Bay, California, United States - C33_34D | ecosystem: Environmental > Aquatic > Marine > Unclassified | place: USA: California...
ACGAGAGTTGTCGATGTCCTTTGGACAAAGCCTGTAAGAAGTTTTGGAACGAGTCATAGTTGATAGCGTTGATATTTTTCTTGTTGAGAGTTTCAAATACTTCTCTATCAAGTCTTAGTTTGGCGATTTTGCGTGTTTGTTCCGTGATATCGCCTTCAGCAACTCGTACTTCCATTTCATCAAGCATTTTGAGTGCGATAGCGCGAAAGGTTGGGGTTGAGGTAAGGGGTTCGTTGTCTGCACTTCTACGAAGTAAATCGTTGTAGAAACTCTTGGCGAACTCAATAGCATTACGCTTGTTATCAGTCTTTGTGCTACGCCTGACAACCTTGCCATCTATGTAAGTTCTCACCTGCCAATATGAACTTGCTTCATTTTTGTAAAGCGTCAGTTTTGAGGGATAACCAGCCACTTGCGTGATGCTGTCTGGTATTGGATTTGTGCGATGTTTTGCAGGCATAGGTACAACGCTTCTCAGTGAAGTAGTGTTAAGCACTATACTACTTAGAGTAGTATAGTCAAAACTATACTACATAAAAACGCTGAAACCTTTGTATAATGGCGCGCCCGAGAGGATTCGAACCTCTGACCTCTGCCTCCGGAGTATAGTAGCCTTTTTTTAAACACCAATAAAATAGGGGGATTTAAGCGTTAAAAATCAGTTGTAGTATAGCAAGTAGTATAGTAATTCAACGCTTTTTTGGGTGGAATGCTATCTCAGTTTGTAGCCGTAAAACCTGCTTTTTACTTTCCCTTTCCTGTGCGCTGTACCTTATGTTTTCTTCTAACCACTTGCTATGCCTGCGTTCCTTCGCAAGCAGTTTGTTAAGTAAGTGGATGGAACGCCCAGAAGTCATACTTGCAACTCCAGTGCGTTCTTAATCATTTCCTCGTTTGCATCCAAGTAAGGCATCACGCTTTGCAAACTGCTCCAACCCCCAACTTTCTGGATAATACGGATGCTTACGCCTTTTTCGCACAGTGATGAGGCTAAACTCCTGCGCCCACTGTGGCTTGTACACCCATAAAAACCTGCTGATTCGTAGAGATTACGAAAAGCAATACATAGCGAGTTGGGCGTAAATGCTTTGGGTTTGCCCATAACTTGTATGAGTGAATAGTGAGGTTGCTTGTATGTAAGCGACTTGATAAGGGCAGCAAGGTGCTTCTTTGCACCACTATTAATGAAAAACTCTCTGCCCTTTTTGCCCTTAGTCTTTGAAGCATCCAAGTACACAGCAGTCTTGATGGAGCCATCTTTAGTGAGCAAGTCTCCAATAGTGAGACAACTGATTTCTTTTACGCGAAGTCCACAGTAGTACGATAAGGCGAACATTGCGGCATTTCGCTTTGCGTTCTTGTTGTTGCTGATAAAAGCAAACATTGCTTTCGCTTGGTTAGCATCAATAGTTCTTGCTTGTGCCATTTCTATTACCTCTGTTTACACTTTTCTATGCTTACAGCATAAAATCTTGTAAACAGCATTCCTACCTAAATCTGTCGATAAATCAGATACTTAGATAACACAAGGCTTTGAAAGCAACCTTACACTTTATTTGGATTTTATGTAAATCACTTACTGCCCAACAATAAGAGCCCCACCTCTAACTCGAGCACAACTCCATCTTTTCTTAAAGTTAGGGTTTGAGCGCTTAAAAAACTCCACAGACTCATCACTCCAGTCCCAGTCACAAATCTCTACTTGCTGTACTTGATTCGCGTTAGCCGTTCCTATCAATCCACCTGTGACTGGCTGTATCGCAATCGCTAACGCTATCAATCCAAGTCCAATCAGTATTGCTTTTGGTGTAGTTAGATTCTTCATTTCTCGTTCCTCGCAGTTAGACGTATGACTTTTGTGTATCACTTTTCATTGTCTCCGCTAAATACCTTAGTAGAGGACAACAATGCGAAAATGGATAGACATAGTTGAAGCGGCATTAAGTGCTGACTTACTGCGGAAGATTTCACCTTACACAGAAGAAGGGCGAAAAAACGCTGAAGAGATACAACGACTCCAAGCAGAGATAGATGCAGAGGAGCAAATCCCATCATCAGTTCCAGCACACCTGCGACGACACGACACTGATACAGACGAATGGCAACAAGAACTGCGTTGGCTTGAGTACGACTTACAAAATAAAAAACAAGCATCGTTAGAACGCAGAAGGGCAGAACACCAGAAACGGCAACAACTATGGCAAGCAAAACTAGATGGATACGAACAAGAAGGTAGAGAGCAGTACAACGACTATATGGCGAAAGTTCAGAACTTCGTCAGCAAGCAAGCAGACAAACGCATCAGTGCATTAGAAAAGCAACGCAGAACCATTGCACAAATGGCAAAACGCCAACTCACCTAAAACTCCCTAAAAATCTAAGCCTTTTAGTGCGAAAGCATAAATACATTTGCAAGCAAAAGACATTTGAAAGGAGGGCTTCGCGTGAAAGGGCTTAATGAGACAGAAAGATGGCAACTAATACGGGAAAACAGGGCAATCATAGGCAGCATAGATTGGGACTTCGTGGTGACGCTCAATACAAGGGAAAAAAATGGGACGAACAGGACACATAAGATTTGGGAGTTTGAAAGACGACTCAATCAGGCACTTATAGGCAGACATTGGCGTAAAGACACAACAAAAGGCATTCGTTGGATCCACAACTTAGAAGACACAAAGCAATCTCACTCGCACAGCGTATGCAAGTGTGATGGCTTCGAAGTGTCAGAACAGGCATTTAGAACTCAGGCAAGACGGATATGGGCACAAATCAACAGGCAACAAACAAAGGCACAAGTACACATCAATACAGTGACTAACTTAGATGCTGTAGCGCAGTACATAACGAAAGATGGCGTTATGGACTGCACACCCATCTGATACAGCAGAGTCTTCCTTAAGTTTAAGTATTTACTTAAACAGGCGTCAGGTTGGTAGTTGATACTGACAATACGGCAGTTGTTGTAATGGCAACACGAGCGCAGGACGAACTGAGTTAGGGCAAGGCTATGGATTCCATAGCCTTGTTTCACTATGACTAAAAACACAATGAGGAAAACAACACATTGACAACATTAGAACAAACAACACAGATACTCTTTGACAACCACTTGATTTACACCAATGAAGAGTTCAGCGAAAAGTGGGCTTACAAGAACAAAGGTTGGTTAGCATACACACGACACAAAGGACGCGACTACAGTACAGACGCGGCTTTTAATGTGTTGAAGGAAACACGCAAACGCAGAGCAAATCTAATGCGTGTGCGTCAAAGGATGGGCAACTTAGTGGAAGACTCAATCAATGCGCTTGCAACTGTGGAACTTTTGCTTCAGGCGATGCTTCAAAATCGACACAACATAAAGGAATGTATTTTTAGGGACGAAGTTCTTTAGTGATAAATACATTTAACTAAGGGATTTAACTAATGTCAGCACAAACCTTCATCACCACACTCTATAACCAAATGCGCGACGCTAACATCGTTAGTAGCAGTGAGCAGTTTAGCGAGCAGTACCTAAAACGAAGCGCAAAGTATTACAGCGTTATCAAGGCACAAGGTAGGGATGCGAACACTGATGTGCTCATAGATTGTTTAGAGCATTTATCAGCAATGCGTGAGTACCTTCAAAGTCGTGCAATCAACACCTTGATGGAAAGACGCTATGACAAATGGCAGGAGATTGAGACGCAGATAGCTGAAGAAATAGCTTTACGAACTACAAAACGAGCAACCATCGCAAGTCCAGCACTTAAAAGCGTCATACACGCCCTACACACCATATCTAGCCAACGCAACGCATACGAACAGCGGGCTTACGGCTAGAAACGCACTAAGACGCTTATAAACAGTCTTTGTTTTTATAGCTAAACGAACGATACTTGAACGAGCTTGCGAGTGCTGTGAGCGCATACGCAGATGCACTTGCAGTGCATCTTTCACCAGCCATTAAATGAAGTCTTTTCGCTTGGCTTCGTACTCGTCTTGTGTGAGCACACCTTTTTCATACAAAGCATGAAGCCTTTCAAGGCTATCCAAATCATCAGATTTGCCTTCCATGCCAAGATTTAACGAGATTTCTCTATCTGATGCATTTTCTTCATTACGACAGTGTTTAAAGATGTAGTACAAGTCCACTAGCCACCAGATTGCCGCAGCCACGTAGAACAGCAATCCAACCAATACAATGCCTAGCACGATAGCTACGATAAGCAGTATTAATTGCCCTAACCCAGCCTTCATTCGTCCTAAATAAAAATTGTGGATGCCAGTCAATGGCAGGAAAAACCAGAGCAATAAGGCAATCACCAAGCTTTTCTTGTCAGGAATACTTACTTTTACCGTTGTTTCACTCATTATTTTTCCTCAGATTTGCCTCAGCAATGTGCTATTCGCACTTGGAATCAGATGCCGCCTCAATCTATTTGCGAGTCATCGTTTTGACTTAATCCGCACGCTTTACATACCGCAGCATCTTTGTCGATTCGAGTTTTACAGTGTGCACAGAGAACCGTTGTCTTAAGGCGTCGTCTCCAGTACCAAATTCCACCAATTGCTCCAATCCCAATCACCGCGATTATCATATTTTTTCGCCGCTCTGCCTCTTTGTGTCTCTCAATTGCAGACATCGCGGCGCTTAAACCAGCCATGCGATCATGCACTGAACTATAGGAAGGCGGTGATAGGGAAATCGACAGCAAAGCAATGACACAGATTATCGCTGAGGATTTTATACTTTTGTTTAATGCCACTTTATGACTCCCTTTTAGCAACGCAATGCTTGTTCATTTAAGAATCAAAACAATAAAGCGTCAAGACAAACGATAGATACTGCTTACTAAAAACTTTATAGTAAGGAACCAAGCAACATGACATTCATCACCCAAGTTTATGAGCAACTACGCACAGCTAGCATCGTTAGTAGTGGCGAGGATTTCAGCGTTCGCTTTCTAAGGCGAAGTATTACAGCGCGATAAAAGCACAGTTGCAGAAATAAAGCTACCGCTAAAATTGCCAAAACATATCTGTTGGATTTTTCCATTACTTAACCTTTATAAACGATGGTTAAGATGATCATGACACGCACACTAACGTGGAATACCAGCTAAATCGCATGCCTCATGCGCTTGCTTAGTTGCTTCTTCTTTATCAGCCATTACGTAAGTGAGTATCCAGTTTTTTCCTATCGCTCTGAAGTTACTTCGTACATTTGTTTTCTTGGAAAGTTCGCTGAATTTTGCCTCTTGCGCACCCAAACCGCCTTTCACCTGAATGTAGTATGCGAAACAGTGAGCTAATGCTCTAGTCGCCTCTTGCGGAGGCAGATCATCGAAAATGGATTTCATGCTCGTACGCTCTTTAGCTATGCGCTTGCGTTCTTTTTCTTCTTCAGCACGTTGTCTAGCTAATCGCTCCTGTTTTCTTCGTTGCTCTTCAGCTATGCGTTTGCGATCTTTCTCCTCTTCTGCACGCTGTCTCGCTAATTTTTCCTCTTTTCTTTTCTCCTCTTCTGCACGTTGTCTCGCTAGTTCAGCGTCCTGCTTAGCTTTCGCTTCTTTGTACCCAGGGCATTTTGTGCTAATCAAAGGCTCTGTTCCACATCGTGCCAAGCGAGCTTCTTCCTCAGCTTTCAGCTTTGCCTCCTGTTCTTTCTTTGCAATTGCCTCAGCATAGCCTGGACAACCTTCGTCACTAAGAACATTGAGTTCGCATTTTTCACGAAGAGCTTTTGCATCAGGTTTTTCTGGCAGGGCTGTAGCCCAAAATTTTTCACCTGAAGTAATGTGAGCCTGCATTGCTTGCAGTGGTGTACCGTCTCGCCATGCATCATTCACGTATATTCTATAAGTCCAATAACAAGTGCTCTTAGCACCTGATCCAAGTGTGCAAGAAATATCACCAGTTGGTGGCTCAAACGTTTGCGAACGCCATTGACGCTCTTTTGAAAAGAACTGATCACACGTAGCCAGCATACGTTCAAACCCTTTGATCGTTTTAGGGGTTATATTCACTGGGTTAGTACCAGTTACGTAACGATCCATCAACGTACTCGCCCAGCTCAGCGCATCCGTTTTGCTATACCGTTCTGGCTTAGACGATACCGCTTTGATCCACACAAAAGCACACTGTTTTTTTTCATCAGTATCTAATTGGGCTAATAGATTTGCGAGAGTTTGCCTGTCTCGCTCCTGTTTCAAACGCTCAGCCTCTGCTGCCTGCTCTGCTCGCAAGCGTTCAGCTTCAGCTTCCCGTTCAGCTAGAACTTCAGCACGCTCGCGAACAGTGACTGATACCCTGCCATCACCTGCGCATGGCGGACGTGACTTCAAACCTCGCCACTTCATTTTGCCGTCCCATTGAATAATCTGGGTTCCCGCAATGGTTGGCGTAAACGAGATAGATTTAGACAGGTTTTTGGGATCAACTTCTATGTCTTGCGATGAACCATCAGCAAATTTGACTTCTATATTGCATTTTTGATCGTTTGGCTGGTTTGGTAGCGTTATTGTGACGGAACCTTGCTCACCAACCACTAGCTCATTGGCTATAGCTCCACTGCAAATCACTAGTGCGCAAAAGAATGAAACTATGAATCTCATGATTACTCTTCCTGGAGCTTCTGTTCAGGTAATCAAAACATTAGTTTTTTAGATGTTCAAGTTCTACGCCAGCACTTAAAAGCGTCATACACGCCCTACACACCATATCTAGCCAACGCAACGCATACGAACAGCGGGCTTACGGCTAGAAACGCACTAAGACGCTTATAAACAGTCTTTGTTTTTATAGCTAAACGAACGATACTTGAACGCGCTTGCAGATTTTAGATGGAGTGAGTTTTGAAATACTTGTTTGTTGCACTATCAGCGTGTGCTTTGACAGCTTGTGGTATGGCACCAACAAAACCAGTCGTAGATTTTTCTAGCGAAAACAGTATTTCGCTACGCTACAGTGCGTACGGCTACACACCCACTGTTAGTGCTGAAGCAATAGATATGGCGGCGAAGCACTGTAGTAAGCACGGCAAAGGCTTCAAACTCGTTAGCAGTAATGCGGCAGGTGGAATGACTACAGAAGAAATACACACTTTTATGTGCACCAATGACTTTACTGATGAGCGTATTGAAATAAAGGTTAAGTAGTAGCGGACTACTTTTGATTTCTGCGAGGATTTCTAGGGCTGTGTAAATCATCAACAGCATGTGTGATACCCAAACCCTGGCTGTAAAAGTTATCAATCATCTCAACACTTGTACGTGCGTTATCTGCAAGCTCGCCCTTCGTAATTTTTCTGTACTGCAAAGTGAAAGTAATTGCTGTATGCCGCAGTGAGTAAAGTGCAAATGGTTTTCCATTCACGTCTGTTTGCATGTCCAAGTCTTGCAGTAATGCTTTGAACTGGTTTTGAAGCGTTTTCAAGGCTTGCTGTCTTGAACTTGCATTAGGGAAAAATAAGTAATCATCATTACTTACTCCCCACCCCTGCTTTTTGTTGTGTTCAATCAAGCGTTGGTAAACAGTATGTGCAGTTGGTTGAGTATGAAATGGCGTATCTTTTCTTTTGCTTTTTGGAAGGTTAAGGATGAGGTAGCACATGTCATGACTATTGCGTCTAACTTCCACGTGCTTGTGTTGTATGTTTTTGATATCAGTTGGACGTATGTAGCTGTTCGTCATAAACAACACGAGCTGTGCTAGTTCGTAAGTTATCTCAATTCGTTTAACAGCTTTCCCTTCATTAGTAGTTCCAACTTTTACCCATTTCCCAGTTTCATCATTTGCTACGCGGTATTGAAATACAGCACCTTGTCTGTACAAAGCACTAGCTCGTCTGTGTAAAGCAACATACTGACGTATGTTAAACCTTCCCCTGTTTTCTGTAGGCACTTGTGTTGTAGGTAATCTTGGAACAGCAGGGATAAGCTCGTGCTTATATGCGTAATTCAGCAACTTACTCAACGTACGCATTAGGGCTGTAATAGTTGCAGGAGCATATGGTGGCGATGCTTTGGATACTTGCTTCAAAAAAAGCTCAGCATCGTTGTACTTAAAGTCCTTAATTTTTGTAGTTTCAAAAAATGGTATGAGATGTTTTTTTAAACGTCCTATGTACCCATCTGCTGTTTGCTTCGTTATGTCTTTTCTTGAAACATCAGCAGCCATTGTGTCAATGAGTGCTTCAGCTACTTGCTTGAAGGTTGGGTTAGCTAGCGTATGGATTGATTTGGCTGTTGGTATTGTGTGGAGTTCAGCAAAAAACTGCTTGGCAAATTCAATAGCATCACGCTTGCTATCAGTCTTTGTGCTTCGTTTGATTACCTTGCCATCTTTGTAGTATCGCACCCACCAATAGTTGCTAGCTTCAATTTGAAACAGTGTGAGCTTTTTTGGGTAATCACGTATGTGCGTGATAGTTGCTTTTTTGGGTGTACTACGATGTTGCGACATAGCTAACCTCTCCAATAAACGTATTGTACAAGGATTAGCTGGCAAAGTAGTATAGTTTTTTTGCGATAAACTATACTACAAATAAAATTGCGTGTGGACAGTAAACTATTGAAAATTAAGGGATAAAAATGGCTATGTGGCGTTTTTTTGTGATGGACATTAGCATTATGAGTGCTGTGCTCTAACCAGCTGAGCTACATAGCCATTGGTGTCTAGCGGTTTAAAAACTATACTACAATCAAAAGTAGTATAGTCATTTGACTGCTAGTTTGTGGTTTTTCTAGTGGCACTGGGGCGACTAGGCGACGCAGTATAACTACTTTTTACGCTAACTGCATTGCTGATTTTATCATCAAGCTCACCAGCACCTACAGCTTGTTTAATGAGTTCAAGTGTACTTACAAGCTCACTGTCACTCGCAAGCTCAATTCCACACTTACCTTCAGCTAGCTCAAGTGCTTTGTTTGCGTAGCGAACAGTAAGTATGGTTTTGCCAGTAATGTTCGTGTGCCACCAACGCTTAATAGTTCTAGCGACTTCAACTTTTTTGTCGCCTTCCTTGCTTCTTATCCATTTAGTACGCACAGCAGTGTAAGCAGGATCATTGGCAAGCATTATTTGCTCATCAATTTTTGCAATCAGCTTCCTTCTGCGTGTAGCAATGGGATTTGCAGTGCTTTCTTTGACGTACTCAACAACTTTAAGTTTGCTTAGCATAGACATAAGTTTTCTCCTCTATTGCCAAGCAAGTGTGCGTTCATAATTTTCAAAGGACGATCAGTTTTGCATTGATTGCTATTTGGCATATTCTCAGTTTGTTCAGGGAGTGAGTGTTAAGCATGACAAAACTAGACAAACAACTTGCAGATATCCAAGCAGGACTTGCTACAGCAAGGGGCATGTACAAAAGCTCCAAAGTAATGCTCTATGAAAACCTAGCTTTAGCATATTTGTGGTGGCGTAAAGCTGTTAGAAAAAAAGGCTACTTAGACAAGCTGTATGCAGATAAGAAAATTGGAAAACAAGATAGAGGTACAGAGCCAAATTTTAATCAGTTAGTGCGTTTGATGTTTGGGATGCAACAGGGCGAACAAGCGGCACAGATTGCTAACAATGCAAAAGCAATAGAGGCAGTGCATGTTGAATATGAATCCAAATTATTTTTGTACAAGAATCGTGAAAATCCAGTCCCTGAGTTAGTCGTATTCATCCAAAAAAATGGGGGTATGCGAGGGCTACGTAAACTTGTGGCAAATACTACGGATGAGCAAGGAAATCCAACTGTAGTTAAACCAGCTCCTGTACCTACAAAACAGCAAGCCCAAAAAGCTCAAACAGCTAAGGTAAAGAATAAGCTATTCACAGATGCTCAAACGCTGATTGAAAAGAAGAAAAAAGCTCGACTTACAACTAGTGGCGACACTATTGATATTGGCGAAGTAGCTACGAATGATGACGAACTAGTAGTGGTGCTAGCAAAACGAAATGACTTAACCAATGCCCTCACAATTCTTGGGACTACAGCAAATGAAGATGCTGTAGATAGGGTGCTATTAGAAGTTGGTGAACTTGACTATGGCAGTACGACACAATTACTGCGTGTGTTAGCAGAATCTCTAAAACCAAACATCATCCCTAAACGCTTACAGCTGAAGCAAGTACGCAATAAGTTTTTTGCTACCAACAAACTAAAAATTACAGATGTTGATGGAAACAAAACGACAGTCTCACAGAAAGAGGCAACGCGATTAGTAGTGCGAAAGGATGGCACGATTTTGGTGTCAAAGACTTCAAGCAATGTAAGCCTAGCTACAGTCGCAAAGCCTGCCAAAGCCTTAACAGTAAAAAACGATGTGTTTTTGCGTGGTAGCGACAGATATTGGATGGAAACAGAATTGCTTAACGAAGGGCAAATACTGCTTTACTCAACAGGTACAACGACACGACTAGCAAAAGCTGACACCACAAAAGTAAAAGCTCAATATCAGTTGTCATTCAACAATTCACGTAGCAAGCAATCCCGCAATATTTACTTCTACGACATTGCGAATATTGATAGCGAAATAATGTTCCAGCCAACTGTAAAAAACCCTGAAAGCATTACATACGACTGGAGCATAGAAGCTAGTGCAAGTTTTGTAAGACGACTACATGCTAAGCACTTTGAGAAGTGGCTTTACGGCATAAACAAAGGCGTCACATTGAAACATAACTTGCACATGGAGCTAGTTTGCTTTAACGACGGGTTAGAAATACGTAGTGATTGGAAAGACGGCAAATATGAAAGGCAGGGACGCGAATTCAATGTGCTTTACGACAAAGAAACGACTTGCACTAAACAAAGCAATGAGAGTGCTGTTGTTGTAAGTCCGCTTGATTGTGTACAGCCTTTCGCAACTATTTCCACATTAGCACTCAAATCCAAGGTACGTATTGAGGGTAATAAGCACTTACTGCACGTGAGCTATGAGACAGAAGCAGGTGCTTATGATGTGTACATTCCTGCTTGCGATACGAAAGGCACACGAGACAACACACACTTCACTTTAGCGTACGCAAATGACTGAAGATTTAACCAAACGCTACAAGAATTACGCTCTGTATTTGCCATCATTGCAAAGCGGTTATGCAGATTTCGTAGCAAGCAATAGCGATAAAGATGTACGAGAGGGCAATTTACCAACGGGCTTCAGCATAAGTGATTTGAATTTCTTAAATCCAAAAAGCAAGTTATGGACTTGTGGCAACGTACTTTATAGCGGCGGGCAATATGGGACTGAACGAATAGAAAGGCGAAATATTGTTGCTGAACGCAATTGGACGAACACAGTAGTAGTGGGAGATTCAGGTGGTTTTCAGCTAGGCACTCGTGCGTACAAAAATAAACAAGAAAAAGAACACATGGATCGTTTTGAATTTGATCCCCAAGCAATGTTTGAAAACTGGCATAGCTGTGGCTACAAGGAAAGGACACTTACTTGGCTTGAGCTTTATACAGACTATGCAATGACTTTAGACATGGTGCTTTGGGCTGAAGAAAATTATGCGAAGTCAAAAAATTACACGCATGCATCCCAAAGTCATTTGCGTAAGTTAAGCATTCAACAGCTTATTGACTTGAGTGTAGACAACTTACGCTACTTTGCTGACAACAGAGGCAAAATCCCAGGACGAAGCACAAAGTTTTTGAGCGTCATACAAGATATTGGCGTAGTAAATGGCGTTGATACAGGAATGGAGTGGTACAAAGCTGTAAAGGACTTTGACTTTGAGGGATGGAGCTTAGGAAGTGAAGCTGGCAACGTACCACTAAACACACTCAAATGGCTCCGCAGACTATTAGACGATGGCAAACTTGAGCGAACAGAATGGGTACATTTACTAATGAAATCCCCACCACGTCTAAGCGTCATTTTTACAGCTATACAGCATGCTGTGAGCAAGGCGGCAAATCGTGAAATACAACTAAGCTACGACAGCAGTTCACCCCATCAAACAGCGGGGAAGAATACAAGTTTAAATATAATTCCAGAGCTAACTAGCGACTTACGTACATGGACAATGAGTAGCGAAAGAATTAAGCAGAGCTACGACATAGCGACAGGTAAAGAACAGCTAACATGGGAAATTGAAACACCACTAGCAAAGTTCTTTACACCAAACGACTTGGTGTACAAACAAGGAGCGTATGACGATAGCAGGACTGATACGCTAGCTAACAATCTTTTGGTAAATCACAACATTTACGCTTTTCATAGGGCGGCAGTTGACGCTTGCGATTTAGCGTTCCATCCACAAAACAAAGACTATTCAAGAATACCTACAGAAATTAGCGATGCGATTGCATGCATTGAGCAGTATTTTGTCTGCGATAATCCAGACGTACTGCATGAACAGTACGCGAAAGCATTTGATGCTATCTAACTTAAACTTGCAGTTCTAAAGCGTTTTTAATCATTTCTTCGTTAGCATCAAGATATGGTGCAACGCTTTGCAAGCTCGCCCAGCCCCCAACTTTTTGAATGATGCGAATGCTTACGCCATTTTGTGCTAAGGCTGTCGCACAGCTACGTCTTCCTGAATGTGAGCTACAGCCGTATAGCCCAGCACTTTCGTACATGTTTTTGAACGTGATGCTTAATGAGTTAGCTGTAAAGTGCTTGTATTTGCCCATTGGTTGTATGAGAGGCTGATGCACTTGTGGGTTGGGCATAGACTTGATTAGGGTAGCGATGTGCTTTTTAGCACTGCTGTTTATGAAAAATTCCCTACCTTTTTTGCCCTTGGTTTTTGTTGCTTCAAGGAAAACTACAGACTTTATAGTTTTGTCTTTATTCAACACGTCACCAATCGTAAGTGCCGCAATTTCACATACACGTAAAGCACAGTGATAGCTAAGTGAAAACATAGCGGCATTACGTTCAGCATTCTTGTTGCACTTGATGAAAGCAAACAGTGCTTTCGCTTGCTTAGCGTCAATCGTTCTAGCTTGTGCCATATCAAAGTCTCCAAATTACACTTTTCTTACGTACAAGCTAGTTTCATTAAATCTAAAAAACGATCATTTTTTACAGAAATTACAACATCTTAGTAAAAATGGGCGTTTGAGCACAAAACTACACATAAAACTAATTTTCTTTAATCTGCGTTCCATCCATTTCTTACTAAATACTGTAGTGGAGAGAGTGCATGAGGGAATGGATAGACATTGTTGAAGAAGCGTTAAGTGCTGATTTGATAGCTAGGGTTTCGCCTTGTACGCAAGTTGGACGCGAAAACACGAAAAAAATGGGTGAGCTAAAAGCTGAGATAGAAGCTGAAGAACAAATGCCTAGTTCTGTGCCAGCAAGCTATAGGTTTTTTGGCGACGACAGTGAAGCTGATGATAAAGAACAGCGACAGCTTGAGTACGACTTAGAAAAACGTAAAAAAGATGCGTTGGAACGCAGATGGGCTGAAAAGCAGGAAAAACAGCGGTTACAGCAAGCAGAACTGAACGGCTACACGCAAGCAGGCAGGGACGAATACAACGATTACATGGCAAAAGTAAAAAAGTTCATCAATAAACAAGCGCACAAAGGCATGGGTGCGATGGAAAAACAGCGAAAAGCGCTGGCTGTAATGACTAGTCGTCAACTCAAAAACTAACCTTTTTAGCTTGCATGCATAAATAGATTGATAGACAAATTTTTAAAACCCCTTTCTTTGTTTGGAAGGCAAAAATTGGACATAAGGTTGGTGCGCCAGACGATATAGCACTGCGAATCCCCGCTTAATTGAACGTGGTATGCAAACGGGTTTTCCAATTATCCGCTTCAACGAACTACCCTAACAAGGGCGCCCAAATGCTGATGCCAATGCATACCAGTGTTTTCGTTGTCGTAATGGTTGTAGCGCAGTGATGCGTGAATTAAGGCTTAATTTTTGGCTGAAAGAGAGCGGGATACACTGAGAACCCCGCAACGAGCAGAACAATACTCCCATACAGGTACTGCTCGTGCTTGAGATGGCGTCTGAAATAGGTGTGATAGCAAAAACCTCCTAGCCCAATGTGGTGACGTTTGTATGGATGACGATGAAGCTGGGTACTTCGCAAAATGTCGTTATAGATACGCCCTGCATAGGGCGTGTCTATGACTCAAAACTGTTGCTTGCAAAATATCAGTCAAAAAATGCGTATAGCGAATCAGCACGAGATTGCGAGTGCTGTGAGCGCATACGCGGATGCACTGAAGGTGCATCTTGAACTGGGTAAATAATTTGGAGGAAACAAATGACTTTTATTACACGCGTATATGAACAACTAAAAGCCGCTAACATCGTTAGTAGTGGCGAGGATTTCAGCGTTCGCTTTCTAAGGCGAAGTCCCAAGTATTACAGTGCAATCAAAGCACAAGGGCGTGACGCACGAATAGAGCTGTTGGTTGAGTTGCGTTCAAACTTATCCACCACACGCGAACAGTTAGAGCAAGTGGTGGACATGAACTTGGTAGGTGCTCGTTATAAAAAGTGGGCTGACATTGAGACGTTTGTTCAAAAGGAGATTAGTATGAGAGTTTTAAACAATTGAAAGTCTTATACAATTCATTATATAAACCCTAGGAATAATAAATTCATATCTCTTGTTTAGTGTGACGGCTGATGCTTCAGGTGACGCTAGTCACGTCGCCGCTAGGGCTTTTCCCATGGTTAGTTGTCGTGGAATTTTGCACAGTATCTGAAACTTTGGAAGCTCATGTGTCTTGGTTTAAAGAGTTCTTGGTGTTTGTCAATCTCCCAACTTTGAAATCGAACTCCAGCCATAAACATTGTGTCCTGCACTGGAACACCACGATTTGTGGCACATTCCATCATAAAAAAAAATCTGCGATTGTTCTGCTTGTCTTCAACTTGGCAAGCTTTCCAAGTTTTCATGTATTTTGTCACAGTGTTTTCGAGGTTACTTGAGAAAAAATATTGGTACTCAGGGAGAATTTCTCCACTGAGCTCTAAACTCCTACCAAGGACTCTAAAACATCTCCCTTTCTGGAACTGCTGATCGTTACTTACCTTTTGTTCCCAGTTTGGACATGAATCATGAGACAGAGGGTTTTTGTCACAATCGTTTCTCACCTCTGCCTCTCTCCTTCTCTCACGAGCAGCAGCTATTTGACGTTGTTTTTCAGCTTCTGCTTCAC
>Ga0222719_10003007_pt1 | contig 15126 bp, 7 predicted proteins | sample C33_34DmetaG_FD_165039 | JGI IMG/M metagenome (GOLD analysis project Ga0222719, IMG submission 165039) | Estuarine water microbial communities from San Francisco Bay, California, United States - C33_34D | ecosystem: Environmental > Aquatic > Marine > Unclassified | place: USA: California...
TCTCCTGACTCTTCAGCAAGTTCTTCACCAATCTCCTCTTCTTTAAATTCTTCTTCATATTCTTCTTCAAACTCTTCTTCCGTTTCTCCAAGTTCTTCTCTCTCCTCAATCTCTTCTACTACTTCTTCTTCAAAGTCAAAGTGCTCATCCATATGTTGAGCAAACTCTACAAACTCTTCTTCTGTAACTCTTACCTCAGGTAGTTCATCTAGAGGTATTAGTATATCTACAAAAGTTAATGGTCCTTCTGTACTATTATCCAAAGAAGAATTCCCAAAATCAAATATATCGAAACTATCAAAAGTGTCTTCATGTTCTTCTATATCCCTGCTATCATATTCCATATGACCAATGCTAGTAATATCATTGTAGAAATCACCAGTATCACTCCTGCCATCATCACTCGTAGAAAAAACGAATGTTCCTGTATAAAGTTCTTCATCATTGAAACCATAAAAATCATCCTCATTATCATAACCTAACAGCATAGCATCAGAAACTCCTGAGCCCTGTAGGTAGTAGTCATCTTCTTCTATATCGAAACTTAAGTCGTAAACATCGCAGAGTTCACTGAAGTCGTAGTCGATTAAACACTCAGAAGATAGGTTAGTAAAAGATTCATCTATAACTGTGTCTGTAGTTAAAGACCAATCGTCTGTTCTATTGAAAGCTGTTGAGTTGTTGTCTTCATATCTTAGGTAACTCACAGCTTCATTATTACCTTGTAAGCCTATAGTTATATCGTGGTTTGATACATTTATCTTATCATATCTAAACTCTATAACATTTGTCGTCTCATACAAGATAGCTTCAAACGAATTTAAATTGTTGTTATTATATTCTCTAGCGTCATACCAACCGATAACAAAGTATTGATTTGTATCAGAGGTATTGCCAAAGGTTTGAATGTAGGGATTTTGTGTGCCATTGTTAATTAAATCGGTCCAAAGGGGGTATACTGTGTAATTGAAGGAGGTAGCAGGTATAACTTCAGATAAATAGTTTCTGCTGCTAGTGCTAGATACAGAAAAATTATCTTGAAATGTAAAAAAACCATTCATAGATATATTTACTTGGTCAAATGTTGAACCATAAAACTCAAAGTCAAAACCTAAAGGTTTCATACTAGACATTTGATCGTCACCGAGGTTTAGGGCGGTACCAGTATTTTGTATGTTAAGAAGGGGGTCACTGCCTACAGTAAATGTAGGTGTGTTTGCGTATACGGTACTACCCAGTAGGAAGATTAATGTTAAGAGTCTGTACATATCTTATGTGTAGGATACTTCTTACAGAACTTTGGTTTAGTGTAGGCTTTGAATTCATGTGTGGCAAGTTCTTTTTTTACGTCTTCCCAGTCAGGTCTTTCTTCTGGGTTCTGTTCCCAAGCAATACGTGCTTCTTCACCTATCTTGCCTTTATACGGACAGGGTGTGCCTGCTTGCATCATCGATCTCCACACGCCAGGATTTTCACAGAGTAAAGCAACAGCAGCTACCTTCATACCCATGTCATAAAGAGCTTTGGAGTTTTTCAATCTTTCGCAGTTTTCGTCTCGTACACTTCTACCAGATGATACACCAAAGAACTGAGTTTGGACTGCTGAACTAGCCCCTGTGGTGCACAGGTCCTGACTATACGACATTATAGAAGGAGCTATAGCGGAGGGAGGAGCAGTTTTAATTCTTTGTGTTACCTTCTGTGTAGAGTCATTCCTAGATACACTAGTGTTATTATTATTATTTATGTTGGTATTCTGATTTGTATTTGTGTTTACATTTTCTGTAGATACAGAAGAAGTACTAGTAGAGTTATTAGTGTTTAGGTTAGTGCTGTTATTTGTATTTAGGTTTGTATTGCTTGCTGTCGAGCTACTAGTTATAGCACTAGTAGTATTGTTTGTTACGTTTTGTGTCTGAGTAATGTCAGATGTTACATTGCTTGTACTAGTTGTAGTATTGTTGTTGGTAGCAGTCGTAGTTATGGTGCTAGTGTTTATGTTGTTATTATTGTTTGTTGCAACAGACGTACTATTGATTGTATTATTATTAGTATTATTATTGGTATTTGTACTAGTTACAGTGCTTGTAGTTGTATTAGTTATGTTAGAGTCCTCAGCTAGTAGAAGACCACTAACAGATATTAATGCTACCCCTATGATAGCATACTCTCGTAGGTTTTTAATCACAACAATCTCCTATTGTGGTTTTATTCAAATGGGTTAAGTGTTTTTGCAGCACCCTCTGCACTGCCTAATATATTTTTAGCTTTTTTTACAGTCTGTACTGCTGCTCTAGGTATATCAGATATACTATCTATTTCAGAGTAAGTAGCATCTAATATTTGTTCATCTGTAATTTCGTTGTCATATACAAACCAACTTCTCATTAACGATACCCATTTTGCTTTTGTGTCTGGGCTTTGTAAACCTTTACCCCTCATAACATCTAAAACAATTTGCGGTGTTTTTCTATCAGATAACATCTGTCTTAATATTTCTTGACTATTTTTTCTTGAAAGTTGAACTACAGCTTCTGTTGCTACATACCTAGGACTAACCACACCTCTGTTAATAGAATATATACGAGATATAATAGACTCTACACTCATACTTCTTACTGCCCCAGACATACTAGTACTTAACACACCTGTAGTTTTATCTGTAAATACACCTAAGCCAAATATATCTTCTACCATTCTATAATGGTCAGGATCTAAATATTTAAGTTGAGGACCCATTTCATCTAAAACAATTTGTAAAGCCTTACTGTCTAGTTCTTCTTGCCATCTTATTATACTCTCAGGCATAGATTCATTTTTTACGTTTACGTTTTTAGGATTATCATACCATTTTTTAAATTTTTTATTTTCTTTTAAATCACTAATATCTGGACTATCTATTTTAGGAAGAAACTCTTCTCGTTCTAGTTCATCTGCAGTTTTTCCTAAATTTAATTTTTTCATTTGTTTTTCAACAAATTTACCACCTGCTACGATGTTTCCTGCTACGGTTCTATTTTTAAATTCAGTAGCTAATTTAGGTACTGTATCATCTCTCATTAATTCGTTACCTAATTTTAAAACTTTTTCTTGTATAGGTTTTGCAAGAATAAGAGTTAAATCTCTTCTAGCTTGTGCTCCGCCTCCTTTATAGCCATTGGCTGCAAGAATTGTTATAGCTTTTTTTAAATCATTTACATCAAACTCATTTGCTAATATGTTATATACATTTTCAGGATTATTTCCTGGTAAATCAGCTAGTAGCTTTATAAGCCTGCCACCACTTCTATCTGCTCCTTTACCTTTTAACTTAGCTGAAACAGATTGAAAATTATTAACAATAGAACCTATTCTCATTTGTAATGCTTTTCTTCCTCTTATGCCTGTAGCATTAAGAAGACTTGTTATCTCTTCTCCACTTAATATATTTAATTGTCTCATTTCAACTATAGCATCTCTACTTATAGTTCCGCCAGTTTCTATATGCCTAGCTATACCTCTCTTTAACAAATTTGTAGCTTTTACGTCATCTTTAAATATTAATTTAAATTGTTTTAAAGAAGCTACAGGATCATTATTATCAAAGAAACTTCTAAATATATCATGGGGAGCAACTTTAGATGTACCCCCCTTACCTCTTTCTAATAATTTTTTGCCTACATCTTGTTTCCATAGTGGAGCCCACTCTTTAGCAAATTTTTTATTAGCTTCTATAAGTGTAACTACATCAGGATTGTTCATATAAGGAGTAGAACCTGCTTCTAATATTATGCCCCAATCATCAGCTAAATCCATAAATTCTTTACCTTCTACAGTGCCATACAATGAATCTGCTCTATTCATTAGATTACTTCTAATGGTCTGTATGTCTGCTAAATCTATTCCTGTATCTAATATTTGACCTTGATCTATAATTGGTTTAACAAAATTATTATTTACAAAACTAGCAGATACTCTATCATCAGTTAGAGGCACATCTAAAGGTTCTAATTCACCTTTTGCATTTCTAACATTTATAGTAACTTTTTCATCAACAAGAGCAGGATCGACATCACGTATTAATTGTAAAAGAGAATCTTTGTCATTATTTTTAGCTAAGTTGTTTGTATAATTTTTAGCTGTTCCTTTATAAAACTGTCTAAAATCAATTACATTTCCCATTCTACCAGTAAAAAGTCTAGCAGGTTTACTAGGGTCTGAGTTTAATCTAGTTATAATATTTTGAAAAGCTTCTGTTACACCTTCATCACTAATAAGTACATTCCTACCTTCCATATCACTTCTAGCTTTTCTATAAATATCATCTATCTCTTTTTTAGCTTGATTAAATTTGCCAAAAAACAAATTAGAACTTTCTTCTCCGTAACTTGCTAAAGGTGTTTTTACTCCTTGAAAATTACCTACTCTAGCAGCAATATTTTCAGCACTTTCTCCACTTGCAGTTAAACCTCTTTCAAGATTTTTAACAGACTGTGCAGTAGGCGAATAACCAAACATTTCAAAAAATTCAAACCTATCATTAATTCCTTCTAAATCAGAAACGTCAAATCCCTCATCTGTTAAATCTAATTGACTCATATCTACACCATCGTAATAGGCATTTTCCAATTCTATGCTTCTTAAAGCTGCTGCTTGGTCTGCTTGAGCAATAGTGTTTTCTAATACACCTCTTCGTTGGTCATTAATATTTTCTACTTGAGTTAAAAAATCTCTTGCTGCACCTTTTGATTTTGTTTTATCTGTTAAGGCTTTTAAAGATTCAGCTAATATTGCTCTTTTACTAGCTTCTTGTCTAGCTATACGTTGAGCAGCAGATTGTAGTTCTCTTGGGTCAACGTTTGCAAATGCAGGTATTTTGTTACCTTTGTTTAAAAGATGTTTTTGTGCTCTAAGAGAATCTGATTCTAAAAGAGCATCTATAGCTATATCAAGTTGTTCAGCTACTTTTGGTTGGTCTACAGATAATTCATCAAAAGTTTTATAACCCATGCTTTCAGCTAAATTTTGTCCAACAGAATTTCTTTTTTCTATTACCATATCCATAAATTCAACGTGTCTATTATATTCTTCTAAATCATATTTTTTTAAATCGCTTAACTGTCTACCTAAATCATTCAATCTTTTATATTCTAAGTTAGTTATTTTTGCTAAATCAAGTTTTTCTTCAAAAGTTTTTATGTTACCTACAGCTTCTTCACTCATACCTAAAACACTTGTTAAGTAACCATCTATATCTCCTCCGCCAGTTACAAACCAAGCTGCTTTTTTAAAAGTACTAGGTCCCCCCATACCAGGAACAACTTTAGATACTTGATTAAATAAACCTCTAGGCATCATCATTGTGCCAAAAATTAATGCAGGTATTTGAAAACCCTGCCAGTATGGATTACCTTCTAAGTCATCAACCACACTTTCTAAACCTTGACCTGCACCATAAAGACCTACTATAGAAAAATTTGTAAACATAATATCAGATTTAGCTTGTTTTATTGTGTTCTCAACACCTATATCAAAAATCTGTTGTTGCTTTGATAAGATGTTTTTTGCTCTCATTCTATTAAATAAACTTTTTATAGTGTAATCATTTGTTATGTTATTAGATGGAGATACAATATCCCTAGCCCAATTTACTAAAGGGTTTGGTCCACTAACATTAACAGCTCCTGCTATGTTTCTAATTCCGCCTTTTACAAGATTTATTTCAGCAGGCAATGTTCCTAGCAAACCAAAAGTAAATTGTGTTGCATCAGCAAGATTTGGATTGTCTTTAAATATTCCTTTATAAGGTACAGGGTTACCTTCTGTCATAGCTTCAAGTATATCTATTTCAGATTCTACAGGAACAGGAGACATTATAGGTCCAAAAGGTGTAGTGGAAGGAACGAATTGTTTTCTTTTATAGCCTGTTTCAGGGTTTATTTCTACAATATCTTCTTCTTCTTTGTTAGCACCTAATAGACCAAAAACTATATCATCAACACCCCTTATCATTGCTCTTGGTATATCTTTCCAACTTTCTAGTACATAAGATTGATAATTAGGAACATTGTCAAATAGCGTTACCCCTCCTGGACTAAGTATATCTTTGTTAGGTACATGTTTTGAAGGATTAATTTTTTTGTATCTAGTCCTTTGATTAAACAATCTATCATCAGTATTAATATTATATCTTTCTTGTATATCCTTAATAACTTCATCTAAGTCATAGTTATCAAAATTTTCTTGGTTTGTTTGTAAAAAATTAATAGCTCTATTTTTTTTATTAAGGTCTTCGTCTTGGTCTGCATTTTTTTCAAGTATCTTTTGCCAAGTACCGATGTTTATAGCTATTGCTATTTCGTCATCTACTGTAGGAGTAGCACCTTCTTTTAGCATACCTTCTTTATACTGATTATAAATGTCTTTTGTCATAAGTTATCCTTATTAAAGTCCTGGGTCAAATGTAGTTTTTACATTGTTATTAAAATTAAAATCTGTAGGTAAAGAATCATAATTAATGGTAAAGTTTTTATTTGCAAATAAAGTATCAACACCTAATTCTGATACAGCTACACCTAAATCTTGGGCTCTTCTTTTATACATTTCAAGCATTAAATTTTTCATACTTCCTCTTTTTCCTCTGCTTGCATGTATGTAACCTTGGTTACCTATTTCATTAGTAACTATTTGTTGTCTAGCAGCTCGTAAAGTAGCTCTGTCTGCTTGTAACGAAGTAAAGTTTCCCCAAAAACTTCCTCTTCTAGCCCCTGTAATAGCCTGCCAAGCTCTATCAAAGTCAGCATCAGATACAGCTTTACCTCCTTGATAACCCTGTAAAGCAATAGCCATTTGGAAAGCTAAACCAATTTGTATAGCTTGTAATCTATAGGCTTCAGTAATTATTTCACCATTAGACGCCTTATCACCTACCTGTTTATCTTTATCTGCTAAAGCTGTTGATATTTTCATTGTTACACCATTATATGTGTAAGTTTTGTCAGTAAATTTAAATTCATCACTGTTCATAGCTTCTTCTTTACTTACACCTAATTTTCTAGCTTTTTCTTCTAAAAAATAAGTTCCGTCTTGTAACAAAGTATTGTTTCTTGTAGATTCTAAATAGTCGTCATTCATACTTGTCATAGAGTTCCAAACACCCTTAAGCTGAGGTAATACACCTTCAACAGGGTCAGTAAATGCATTTAACAATAATCCTATGTCAACAACACCGCCTGTAGCTCTTATACCTTGAAATACTTTACCGTCACTAGTTGTATAACCATAAATAATTTTTTCTATCTCATCAGCAAATTGATCTACATTTTGATTAGCTAAAGAATTGTCTCGTACCTTAATTAATTCTGCTTCATTTTCTTCTTTGTAATTACTATTTCTATATTGCCCAGTATCTGTTTTTATCCATTCAGAGTCATATGCTTGTTCTACTATACTAACAAATTCAGGAATATCTTCTAAACTATAATTTAATCTAGTTTCATCATTATTGACATTAAAAAACAAATTGTTAAATTTTCTTACGTTAGGTGCATTTAAAGTTTTACCTTCTAATTTAAAACTTTGAGTTACTTTGTCCAAAGCAATTCCTGATGGTGCATATTTAGGTTCAGCTTTTGATACAAAATTTTCATTTCCAACTTCTTCTCCACTTAAATTTGTATTAACATGATCTGGACCTGCTACATATCCTTTAACTACCATTAAATTTGGAGATACATTTTTAGTAAAATAAGTATTTTCAAATGAAGTTCTTACCTCTTTTAATCTAGGATCATTAGGAATAAAAGAACCTAGCCCAAATTGAGTTTGCACAGTTCCTCCTTCAGTTGTAGCCGTTTCCCCTGCCTGAGATTCAGAAGCAACACTACCTGCATACTGAATTACAGGATGGTTCATTAACCAACTTGCATCACCTTCAACACCTGCGTTATTTAAAGCTGTAGGTAATTGTGAAAATACTTCCATTGCAAAGGCTTTAGGCTGTTTAGCCTTATCACTAGTTGTTTCTATAACTACTTGTTGACCATTGGGACCTTCTATTATTGTTTGATTAACACTACCTAACTTGCTAATCCTGTCAGCAACTCTTAATTTATCTTCTTCTAACTTTTTTGCTAATTGAAATTTTCTTTCATCGTCTTTAATTTTTAAAGCCCTATCAGAAGCACCTTTTATAAATCTAAAAAAACTCATGTTACACTTCTCCCATTTCTAAAAAACTTCCATCAGACTCCATAGGAGAATCTTCTATACGCTGATCTATTTCCCTACGTGCAGCGACTGTTTTCTGAGCCTCCATAGCACGACCTTCTATGTCATTTCTAAATTGTTCTCCTTTTAACTCTCTAGCAACTTCAGGTCTTTGACTAGCCAACGTATCTAATAACATGCTCTCTCTACCTTGCATAGCTTGTTCTTCTGCTTCAGGGTCTTCTAAGAATATTTTTATATCCACACCTTCTTCTTTTGCCATATTTACAAAAAATACAGTTAAAGAAGGTTTTATTCCTTCAGCTAAATCTGGAGTTATAACACCAGTATGTGCTAATTGTTTAGTCATAATATTTATAATTACTTCTAAAGGTATTCCTGAAGCTAATGTGTCTAATGTTTTTTCTTTTATATCTGTAGAAGAAAACTTTTTAGTTAACTTTGTATATAATTCTTCAGGATCAACTATTTTAGGAGTTTTTTCAAAAGGCATATCACCTTGCTCCATAGTTAAAGATTGACCTGGCACTGGTGCATCAAAAGGATCACCCCTACCATTCATATCCATATCTGGAGTTTCTGGTCTTGTTTGCATTTTAATCTCCTGAATTTAAATAATTTATAGTCATAGGTGTAATAGGTTGGTCTGTTCTTTGTATGTTAGGACCTTTTGTTATACTTTTATCTTTTGTAGGAACACTAGACTCATATATTATATCTGATATTCTTTGGGTAAAATCAGGCATTTCGTCTGACTGTTTTAAATAATTAGGGTATGGTTCTACTGGATTTTGTTTAGCAACTGTAGGCGATACTGTTAAATCTAAAGACTGTTGACCTACAGACTCTACAGCCTTACTTATTCTTTGTTCATTTTTTGATAAGGGCTTACCACTTGCTCTAGCTTTTTGATTTTTATATGCTGTTTTTAAATCATCCATACCTATAAAACCAAACAATTCTCCCTCTTCATCTACAAAAGGAGAAGCTATAAGTTCTACAGCATCCTGAGCAACATCACCTACCCAATCTAAACTGTCTCCTATTGCACCCCACATATTTCTTAATCCAGGAATACCTGCCATTTTAATCGTCTCCTATACCTAATGAAGCTTCTAATATTAAAGCTCCTGCAGATTCTACAGCATCGCCTTTTATCTGTAAATTATACAATGCTCTTTGTTGTGCAGCATTTAAATTCATTTTAGCTATTTCATGTGCATACTGTCTATCTGTCATACCTGAAGTAAACAACCAACTTGCTTCATCTCTATAGGATTGCCATAAGTTATTTAAAGCATTTTGATTTATACCTAAAACATTTAATGCATTTATTCTATTAGCTTCATTTTGTGTTGCAGTATTAGCTGTATTTATTTGCCTACGCCAAGCAGCATTAGACTGATTAATCTGTGCCTGCATTGTAGAATTAAATTTTTCTCTATTATCTGTTAATGATGCATTAAATCTTGAATGAGCATTAGTTTGATCTACATTAAATTCTTTCATAGATGCAACTCTATTTGCATTTTGTTGTGCTACTTGAGCTCCTAATTGTGCAAAGAAATTATCTACTTGGTTTTCACTAGTAGCATTAAACTGCTGTCTAGCATTATCTGCTGCAGCATCTGTAAACAATGCGTTAGTTTTAGCTTGATACTTTAACACTTCACCTTGTTGTTTATTTGTAAGGTTTGCCATGTCCATGTTTAAAAAGTTCTGAGCATTTACTACTTGTGCTTGTTGTCTATTGTTTAAATTAGCCATATCCATACTTGCATACGTAGCAGCATCTTGTAAAGCTGCTCTCATTTCAGAGTCTAAGTTTGCTAAAGTCATGTTTTGCATAAGTTGTGAGTTATTTAAATTACGTTGTTGCTCTTCGTTAAACTGTAAATTATTTACTTCAGCTACTCTTGCAGCATTTACAACAGCTCTTTGTTGGTCATTACTAAGTTCTTGCCCTGTAAGTGCAGCATCTATTTGTGCCTTAGACAACTCTCTTTGTTGTTTAAATGACATGTTAGACATAGACACTTGCATATTATTTATAGAATCTTGCATAATGCCTTGTTGTTGATTATTAAGATTAATACCTTCTATTTCAGCATATCTTGCAGCATTTACAACTTGTCTTTGTTGTTCAAATCCTAATTCTCTTTCTTGTAAAGAAGCTCTTAACTGTGCATTAGCTAAAGAAGCCTGTTGCATATTTGAAAGACTTTGAGATTGTAATTTAAAACCATTTGTAGAGTTAGATAAAGCTTCTTGCTGTCTGTTACTTAAATCAGCTAAACTTATTTGTAAAGCAGCAGCCTGATTAGCTAAAGCAACTTTCTGTTTATTATTTATATTGCTAAGATTTATTTCTCTAAATACTTGTGCATCTTGTGCAGCTATAGGCAGGGAAGATTCCATTGCAGCTTGCATAATTGCAGCACCTGCCATAGAACTTGCAGATAAACCTCTAGCAGCCATCTGTGCTTCGGCATTTCTTATTGCACCTGCAGCATAAGCAGGAGTTTTACCATCAGCAAACTGTGCCATAAGGTTTGTTAGTTGCCCTTGTATAGTAGCCTCTACAGGTACTTCAGACATTTGTTGTGTTATAGCTTGAGCAGTGGCTCTAGTTTGTTCATCTTCACTAGACTGTGCAGCTACCATTGTAGCATTATCTCTTAACTCTGCCATAACTTGTGCAGTGCCTTGGTTAGCAATTCTAGGATCAATAGGTTGTACTATTTCATTTGTAGTTATAGAACGTGAAGCTGCATTTATTTTATCATTAAAGTTACCAGTAAAATCGCCTACAGTAGGTGTTTTTCTTCTGTCTACACTAGCCATGTCTGTAGCAACAGCACCTTCAGCTTTCTTCTGTTCTATGCTTTCTCTTTGCGGTGCTTGTGCAATAATAGATTCGCCTACAACTGGTCTACCTGTTTCTGGGTCTACAGTATCTGTAAGTGTGTTTAAGGTTTGTGCAGTTAAAGCTTGGTTTGTTACATCATTAATAGTATTTGTAGTGCTTGCTACAGTATCGGCATCGCTTTTAACTGTATAGCCTGCTGCTTGTAGGGCTTGAATTTGTTCATCACTTATAATTTCTGTAGGTGCTAATTGTGTTGCTCCTAACTGTACGCCTGCAGTAGTCTCTAACTCTCCAGGTGCTACCGCCATATCTGTAGGCTTTACTTTAGCCGTTTCAGGAAGGTTAGGGTCAGTGCCTGTAAGTCCTCCCATTTGGTCAAACTGGTTTAGTACATCTCCAAATCTATTTTCAAGAGCATCACCCCCAATGCCTTGTCCTGCAGTAGCACCAGTTCCTGCAGTCTGTTGATTTTGTAAATTTTCTATTTGTTGTTGTAAAGCATTTATAGTATTAGCATCGGTAGTGCCTTTAGTTTTTAAACTTTCTAACTGAGCTGTTAAAGCATCTATTTGACTTTGTAACTGATTATTTTTTTGAATTTCTTGAGTACCATCTGCACCGCCTGCACCACTTGTATTATTTGCAACACTTTGTGCAATTTGTGAAACTTCAGCAGCAGTATCAGTTCCTTCAGCCCCTGCAGTTTTTAAAGCTTCTGTTAATTCTGGATTATTAGCTGATACAGCACTACTAAAAGCATCTCCTGCACCTGCAGGATTAAATACGTTAGTTCCAGTACCTACATCTTGCATTAAAGCATTTTGAGCCATAGCTCCAAAAGGATCATTTACAGCAGCGTCTGCAGCGTCTATTTCAGCTCTAGTCGTAGTAGTATTGTTTTGATTATTAGGAGTAGGTACATCTACTGTTACTTGAGGAGTTGTAGCCGCAGGAGGTTGATTAGCCTGATACTGTTTAACCATATCTGTTATTTGAGATTGAGTTAAACCACCAAGAAACATGTTTTGCCTACTTACAGCACCTGCTCTCATCTGTTTTTCTTTCTTTGTCAATGGTTTCTTTGGCATATCTCTTCCCTCTAGCCTATAATTATTTTAAGTAGTAACCCTATCATAGAAACACTAGCCCCTATAAGTATAGCTTCAATTCTGTACAGTCTTTTATCTATTGCCTCATACCTAGATGAACAAGCGTCAACATGGTCATCAATTTTTTGGTTTACAGTTGCGGTTGTTGGTTTAGTAGGCATGTGTTCTCCTTTTTGTATTATTTATTATACAACTCTTATTTTTAAGTTATTAGCAGCAAGTGCTGTTATTCGTACCTTGTCTTGGGCAGGAGCATCAAAGTCATAGTCAGTGCCTAAGATTGCTCCTTTGTTTAATACATTAGCATCATAGTTAATAGATACACCATCACTAGAAGGAGCTGTAGTACCACTAGATAAATTAAAGATAATTCCTAAATCTAAATCATTACCTAATGTAAAGTGGTTGGCATCTGCTACAGAGTCTAACTGAGTTTTGTTCATTCTATTTACAGAAGTACCCATAGCCTCTTGTAAGGTGGCTAGTTCAGTATTAGTTGCACCATTAGTCCACGTTTCTGAACCATAAGTACCATTAGAGTTATACTGCCAAGTGCCTGAGTTATTACGAACAATAGACCTTATACCATCAGTGTTATGTGCAATTTTCCAAATAGCTCTATCATCAGTAGATACACAGTAATGAACAGTTCCATCACCTGAAGCCTCATCAGCGGTCATTGAATTTATGTCAGTCCAGTAGGTAGAGTCGGTAGAGGTTGCGGTGTGTACTGCATGGTAACCTGAAGGTGCTGCAAACGTTCCAATTGAATATTCATTTACATCATCACCATCATTTCCGATAATAAACATCTTAGTACCACCAGTATTAAATGCTATTCCTGTTGGATTACCCTCTTGACCAGATACAGAAAAATTCTGAGAATAAGAAGCAGTAGATACATCAAAACCTGTACTTAAAGCATATTCATATACTTTATCGTTAGTTAGTCCAACAATATACATCTTAGTTCCATCTGTGTTAAAATCTATTCCTTGTGGTTGTGTTTCTTGACCAGATATAGAAAAATTCTGAGAATAAGAAGCAGTAGATATGTTAAATCCTGTGGTTAATGTATATTCATTTACGTCATCTCCTGTAGTACCGACAATAAACATCTTAGTGCCATCTGTGTTAAAAGCTAGTCCTCGTGGTTCATTTTCTTGTGAAGCTACAGAGAAGGTTATTCCTGTAGCACTTGCTGTGCTTATGTTAAATCCTGTGGATAATGTATACTCAGTTACATCATCTCCAGAATTACCGAGAATAAACATCTTAGTGCCATCTGTGTTAAAGGCTATTCCAGTTGGGGAAGTTTCTTGGTTAGCTACAGCAAATGCCTGTGTATAAGAAGCTGTAGAAACATCAAACCCTGTGCTTAGTGCGTATTCATGTACCCAATAATAGCTTGGGAATGATCCACCTCTTCCAACAATAAACATTTTAGTGCCGTCTGTGTTGAAAGTAACATCTTCTGGAGTTGAATCTTGAGAAGATACAGAAAAATTTTGTGTGTACGAAGCTACAGATAAATCAAAAGTTTCTAAAAAATTAGATAACTCTAAATCACCATCAGTTGTATTGTATGCAACAGCATACATTTCCCAAGAGCCTGAAGCTACTTGACTGTATGAAGTAGGAGCAGTGGTTTCCACAAAAGAACCACCAGTAGCTGTAAGAATAAATTTACCACCATTAGCTTCAATAGTTTTGCCTACATCAGCAGATGCAAATGAGCCTGAACCAAGAGCAAGTGTTGCTTCTGCCAAGTTGTATTCATTTACATCATCTCCAGTAGTTCCTGTAATAAACATTTTAGTACCGTCTGTGTTAAACGCTATTCCATGTGGATTTGCTTCCTGTGAAGATACAGAAAAATCCTGTGTATAAGAAGCTGTTGATACGTCAAACCCTGTAGTTAAAGTATATTCATTTACGTCATCACTTATAGAACTAACAATAAACATTTTAGTGCCGTCATTGCTGAAGGCTATCCCTTTTGGTTCACCCATTTGTGAAGCTATAGAAAAATTCTGTGTATAAGAAGCTGTTGATATGTCAAAACCAGTAGATAATGCGTATTCATTTACATCTCGCCCTGAATAACCAACAATAAACATTTTAGTTCCGTCTGTGTTGAATGTTATCCCCATTGGAACTGTATCTTGAGAAGCTACAGAAAAGTTTTGTGTATAACTTGCAGTAGAAACATCAAATCCTGTAGTTAAAGCGTATTCATTTACATCATCACCAGAATAACCACAAATAAACATTTTAGTTCCATCTGTATTAAATGCTATATCAGAAGGACTAGTTTCTTGTGAACTTACAGAGAAATTCTGTGTATAAGAAGCTGTAGAAACGTCAAACCCTGTAGATAACGCATATTCATTAACATCTTGTCCAGCATTACCGACAATAAACATTTTAGTTCCGTCTATGTTGAATGCTATTCCTTGTGGAGATGTATCTTGAGAAGATACAGAAAAGTTTTGAGAAAAACTTGCTGTTGATACGTCAAAAATATTAAAATCTAAAGTAGTTGATGGTGCTGAATTTAAACGTGTGTAGTTTTCAGCAGTTGAGTTAATATCCCAAGCATTATTAGTTACACCTGATTGTGCAATTTCTTTAGTTACAGATACTACTGGTACAAGAACATTGTCAGATAAACTTATTGTAGATGCTTCATTTATTAAAAATGTTTTAGTTAAAGTAGCTTCAGCAGCACCTACTCCTGTTAATTGTGAACCATCTACGGCAGGTAGCTTAGCAGAGCCATCTAATTGTACAACATTATTAGCAGATGTTCCAACAGATTGAGTTGCGGCACTACCTAATCCTAATGTTGTTCTTTGGGCTGCAGCGTCTGCGTCATCTAATAAGGCTTTACCTGCACTTGTTAAATCATAAGTTCCTGCCGTGCCACTACCTGTAAAT
>Ga0222719_10003008_pt1 | contig 15122 bp, 16 predicted proteins | sample C33_34DmetaG_FD_165039 | JGI IMG/M metagenome (GOLD analysis project Ga0222719, IMG submission 165039) | Estuarine water microbial communities from San Francisco Bay, California, United States - C33_34D | ecosystem: Environmental > Aquatic > Marine > Unclassified | place: USA: California...
AATCAGATTATAATTTTTATTCTGATCTAGAAACTATAATTCCAACTTATATAAATTTTAAATAAATATATGAAAATATACTTAGTAGGCGGAGCTGTAAGAGATAAATTACTAGGTATTATTCCCAAGGAAAAAGACTGGGTTGTAGTAAATAGTAATCCAAATGAATTATTGTCATTAGGCTATAAACAAGTTGGTAAAAAATTTCCAGTATTTTTACATCCAGAAACATCCGAAGAGTATGCTCTTGCAAGGATAGAAATAAAAACAAACGCTGGACACAAAGGGTTTCAATTCAACACAAATGAAACCGTAACACTAGAACAAGATCTTTTAAGAAGAGATCTGACAATTAATGCTATTGCTGAAGATGATAACGGCACTCTAATAGATCCTTGTGATGGTATAAAAGATTTAGAAGATAGAGTAATACGTCATGTCTCAGAAGCCTTTTCAGAGGATCCATTAAGAATTTTTAGAGTTGCAAGATTTTATTCAACATTAAGTAGCTATAATTTTAAAATACACGAATCTACATACAAAGTAATGAAGCAAATAGTAGATTCTGGAGAGATTGAAGAATTATCAAAAGAAAGATTATGGAGAGAACTTTCGAAAGCATTTAATACCGATTCCCCTTGGATGTTTTTTGAAGTATTAATAAGCGCCGGAGCAGCGCATAAATATTTTCCTGAATTAGTTGATAATAAATTAATAGAAAAAAAAATACAGTATTTCTCTAAAGCGGATATTGAAAAAAATATATTTTTATCGATTGTAGGGTTTTCTATAGAATTTATAGAGTCTTTTGGATTCCCAAAAAAAATTATAGATTTATATTTTTTATTTAATGAATTTATCACAAAATTTATTAATCTTGAATTAGAGGAAAAGAGTATACTTAATTTTCTAAACTCTATAGATGCTTTTAGGAGACCTGAAAGATTAAAAGTTTTTTTAAAACAAACTAATTATTTTTTAGAGTTCCATAAAATGAAAGAATTTAAAAAAATTAATATACTTTTGAATATAAATAACATTATTGAAAATAAGATAGAGTACGGAGATTTAACTAATAAAAGCATTGAAGATATAAAAAAAAATATTGAAAAGATAAATATAAATATTATTAGGTTAGTTTTAAAGAAAGAAGATAATTAGAAAAAATCCTAGAAAAATCCTGTAAATCATATAGGGATAAAAACCTGTTATATCTATAAGTTTTATAAAGTACTTTATTACCAAAAAAGATACCAAAAAAGATATTAATATAGATATTATAGATTTAATTAAAATACTAAAATCATATAAATGATTATTAATCATTAAAATTTCATGTGACATCGCTATAAATATAACGGGGAAAGCTAGGATTAGAGCAATGATAATAGAACTTTTTTTATTATAACCAAGAAGAAGTGCAGCTAATATTATTATCGCTGATCTTGATGTTCCAGGTACTAAAGCTATTGTTTGAAATAAGCCAATGATAAAAATATCTAAATTATTAATATTTTTAATTTCTTTGTTATTTTTTGCAAAGTACTCTGACACCAATAAAAGAATAGCAAAAAATATTGTAGATATACTTATTATTCCAATAGACCTAAAATTTAATGAAATGTAATCATAAAAAATAAATCCAAAAATTAATACTGGGAGAGAGCCAATAATAATTTTTTTTATACTAATAAAATCAGAAGTGTTTGAAGAGCTAAAAATGCCTTTTTGAAATTTATAAAAATAATATACAACTGCCAATAGAGAGCCAAAATGCATAGAAATATCAAGAAAAGTACCCTGATCTTTCCAGCCAAAAATATGAGGAAATATAATTAGATGCGCTGAGCTCGAAATTGGTAAAAACTCAGTAATGCCTTGAATTATAGATAAGAATATTATTTGAAGTAATTCGTTCATAATTTATGCCTATAATCTTTGAAGTTTATTTCAAAATCATTATTCATACTGTCACACAATATCATTATTTTAAAGTTTTCTCCCATATCAGAAGGAAATAATAAAGATTTTAAAATATTACTTTTTTCAAAACTATTTGAAATTTTTTCAGAGTTTTCTAAAATATTATTATTTAAAAGAAAATGTTCCTGTGTTGTATATGCTAATAATTCTATGTTATGAGAACTTGAGATTCTTTTAACTCTAGAAAAATCGACGCTCACAGATATATCAAAAGTTCCTTGCCCAACTAATGGATCCATTAATTTTTTATGATTTTTATAATATTGCAGGGTTCCAAAATTTCTTTCAGTATGATAAAACTCATTTTCGCTGTAGCCATAATCTATTACCAAAAAAATAAAATTTTTGATATTAGTAAATATTTTTGACAGAAAATTATCATAATTTGTATTTATTTCAAAATTATAATTATTTGGTATTTTTCGCTTCATTCTTTTTTCTATAACTTTTATCTCTTCTTTTAATAAACTATTGCAATCTATATCAGAAAGATATAATGCGTTATCTTTTGATTTAATTACTTTTTCATAAAATTTATTTTTTCTTTTGGAGAAAACTTTTGAGGGAATTGCATCTAAAACTTCATTCGCTATTATGAATACATTTTCTATTTTATCTAAATTACTTATCCAAACTACTTTATCAGAGTATTTTTTTGGAAGACTGCTAATTTTTTTCTTTTGTTGTTTAATTAAATGCGTGCTTTTTTCTAAAATATAATATTTTTTTGGCATATCCTGTTCGGAAGTGTTACGAAGAAAATTGTATGCCATCTCTCCGCTACCTGCTCCAAACTCTAATACACTATCTACATTTTTAAATACTTTACAATTTTTATAAAAATTTAATATTGATTCTGCGTATAAAGAGGAAATCTCCGGGCCAGTTATGAAATCAGCATTTTTAGGATTTAAGCTTATATTAGCGTTATTGTAGTAACCTAAATTAGGGTAATACAAGCACATTTCCATATAGTCATCAAAAGTTAAATATTCATTTTGTTTAGCTTTTGCATGTATTTTTTTAAGTAATTCCACGTAGTATCCTAAATTTTATTAATAGTAGAATAGTTTAATTATCTAGTATAATGATTTTATGAAACAAAATAATGAAAAAAGTAGGAAAATTGTTTTAATTACAGGAGCTGCTAGAAGGCTTGGAAATGCTACTGCGCTAAAGCTCCATTCATTAAATATGGATATTATTGTACATTACAATAATTCAAGTGATGAAGCTGATAAATTAGTGTCAAAAATGAACCTAAAAAGACAAAATTCAGCTATCTCAGTAAAATTTAACTTAAGAGATTTTGCGAATTATAAAAACATATTATCTGCTTTAGATGAAAAATGGAAAAATATAGATGTGCTTATTAATAATGCCTCAACTTTTTATCCTACAAATATTGATTTGGCAACTACAGATGAGTGGGATGATTTGCATGATGTGAATCTAAAATCACCATTCTTCCTTTCGAAACTTTTCCATAGTAGTTTAAAAAAAAATAAAGGTTGTATCATAAATATCATTGATATACATGCCGATAGACCACTTGAAGAATTTTCTATATATTCAATGGCAAAAGCTGGTTTAAAAATGCTTACTAAATCATTGGCAATAGAATTCGGCCCCGAAATAAGAGTTAATGGTGTTTCACCAGGTGCCGTAATGTGGCCAGAAAATAAAGAGTATGAAAGTAAGCAACAAGAAATTATTGAGAGTACTGCACTTAAAAGACAAGGTGATAGACAAGATATAGCTTCAACATGCGCATTTTTAATTAATGATGCCGACTATATAACTGGCCAAATAATTAACGTGGATGGAGGCAGGAGTTTAAGTAGGTGATTTTTTGCTTCTAGTAATAGTAATGCCAACATCTTCAGAATCTCTTATCGCCCCAGGCTTGCTTATTGAAATTGTAATATATTCAACTTTGAATTCTTTTAAAATTATCCCAGCAATGTTCTCTATTAGGGTTTCGATCAATTCATGAGTATTATTATCAACATAATCCCTAACTCTGTTTGAAAGCGTTTTATAGTCTAAAGAATAGCCAACATCATCTGTTGCTGCAGCCTTTTTTATATCAAAACCTGCTTCAAGATTTATATTGATTATTTGATCAATTTGTTTTTCCCAGTCAAACAAACCGATTTTTGTTTTTAGTTTTAGATTTTTTAAGAAAATTTTATCCATATAATGGTGATTATAAGGTATTATTCATATTATTGTTGTATAGATAGCAAATATTTGTTATCTTTTTTCATCTTTATTAATGTTGGATTGAATTATGTCAAGAATATGTGAAGTTACTGGTAAAAAACCAATGTCTGGGAATAATGTATCTCATGCAAAAAATAGAACAAGAAGGCGATTTCTTCCCAATCTACAAATACATAGATTTTGGGTTGAAGCTCAAAATAGATGGATCTCCTTGAGAGTTTCTAGAAAAGGATTAAGAATTATAGAAAAAAAAGGTATTGAGACAGTACTTAAGGAAATAAATAAAATATGAGAGAAAAAATAAAGCTTGTGTCCTCTGCTAAAACAGGTCACTACTACACAACTACCAAAAATAAGAAGAATACTCCAGACAAGATGGAAATCAAAAAATTTGATCCAGTTGTAAGGAAACACGTTGTTTATAAAGAGTCTAAAATAAAATAATTGCTACTCAGGCGCAGGACAGAAACATTGGCCTTTTGAATTCCACGCGCATCTCCCGCTTTCGCCCGTACTGCTTTTCCACATGGCGCATCCAACTCCTGTAGCTCTTGGCCCTAGGGGATCAGCAACTTTTACTGCAATTTTATCCTTAATATTTACAGTAACATATTCAAATTGAGATTTATTTTCATTAGTAATCACAGCTTTTACTTCATCTTCATCATCATCAAATGCCCAGTCATATACTTCGCCAACAGTAGAACACCCAGAAAGCATCAGTAATGCAATAAATGGAAAAACAATTTGAACTCTCATAGCAAAAACTCCTGTATTAATTTTTTTGTCATTATAACTTTATTTAATTTATAATGTATTCTATATTTTTTATATAAACAAAAATATAATAAATAATATAGTCCTATTATCCAGTAAATTATAGAAAGAGATCATCTGTGTCAATAAACGTTTTTTTATCAAAAAATTTACCAAAAAAAAGAGATAATATCCTCTCTGCTATATTATTTAATAGTAAAATTAGTTTCTCAAATAATATTTTATCAACAGGAATATCCTGCGTAGATCAAAAAGATATTTACGAAATCTGGGAAGTAGATGGAATTGTAGAGCAAAAGAAATTTAATAAAATAAATATAGCAAAAAGCAAAGATTATATCTTTGGATTTTCAATAATTGAAAAAACTGGAACTTTTGAGGAATTAAAATTAAAAATTAAGAATGAATACGATGAAATTTTTAAAATAATCAAGCAGGAGAAAATGGATATTATAAAAATTTGGCATTACTTTCCTGATTTATTAAAATCATATTCAGACAAAAAAACAAATTATTCTTTATTGTGCGAAGCAAGAGAAATTATATTTAAAGATTACTATACTGATTTTAGTTACCCAGCAGCTACGGTAATAGGTATAGAAGGAGACAAGATTTTAATCTATTTTCTCGCTGCATCATGTAAAAAATACGATGTTATTGAGAATAAAAGACAAGTTAGTTCTTATGATTACCCGCAAAATATATTTTTTGAAAAACCTATGTTTTCAAGGGCTGTTAAGTTTATATCAAAAAGTTGTGGTGGCGAAAAGATTGTAATTTCTGGGACCGCAAGTATTAAGGGTTATGTGACAATGCATAGTGATGAAGTTCTAAAGCAATTAGATGAGGCCTTACGAAATTATAAAACTTTTGTGGGTATTAAGAATAACAGTACAAATATATGTAGAATATACATATCAAAATCACAAGAAAATAACTATTCTGATATTGTGAAAAAATTAGATAAGGAATTTGGTAATAATCAATATTTAGTTTTAAAAGGCGATATTTGTAGAAAAGATCTTTTAATAGAACTAGAGGGTATATCTAATGCTTAATATTAAATATAAAATAAAAACAGATCTGGCGGTTTTTGAAATTAAAAAAGAACCTCTTGGCTTATGGGATCTTTGGGTTAACTCTATGCCAACTTTAACTTTCACTTCGCCACAGGATGCAGTGGATGCAGTAATTAATAAAAAGACTGGTTATTCTCTTTGGGATAGCCAAGAAATTTCTATAGGTAGTGATCTTAATATAGATAATTGGGAAGAGCTTGAAGAAAATTAAAACTATATCTTAAGAGTTTTCCATTTCAAGATTATATTTGCCAGCCGCCGCCAAACTATTTAATTTTGCTCTTTTGTTTAAAATACTTCTCCCTAAGGCGATATTATTATTATTACCATTCCATTTTTTCATAGCTTCTAATTGAAGCGCTCTTCCGTAAGAAAAAGTTGTTTTCCATGGATTTGTATTTATTTGATTAATATGACTTAGATTATTAGAAGCATCTTCATCTGACTGTCCACCAGACAAAAAAGCAATTCCCGGAACTTCATTAGGAACATTATTTGCTAAACATTTTATTGTTAATTCAGCTATTTCTTCTGCACTTGCTTGTTTCTCACAGTCTGCCCCAGATATAACCATATTGGGTTTTAATATGATTCCAGAAAAATTAACGTCAAGTTTATCAAGTGCCTCAAATGTTATTGATTGAGCCTCATTTGTAATTTCAAAACATTTATTTATGTCATGAGAGCCATTCATTAAAATTTCTGGTTCAACTATTGGAACAATATCAACCTCTTGACAGATACTTGCATATCTAGCTAGAGCATGAGCATTGGCTATCATGCAAGCTTTTGTAGGTATGTTATCCCCAGGAGTAATAACTGCTCTCCATTTAGCAAATTTTGCACCTAGAGTTTTATATTTTTCCATCCTCTCAGGTAAATTATCTAAACCTTCCGTTATTTTTTCGTTTTTGTGACAAGAAAAAGGTTTTGCCCCAGTATCAACTTTAATACCAGGAATAATTCCAGTATTTTCTAAAAACGCAGGGAAAGTATCACCCGATATTGTTTTCTGATTAATTGTTTCATCAAATAATATAGCGCCAGATATATAATTTGATAGTGAATCAGTTGTTACAAGCATATCTCTGTATATTCTTCTATTATCCTCATTTGATTCAATCTTAAGGGCATCAAATCTTTTTTTTATAGTTCCGTGACTTTCATCCATAGCAAGTATTCCTTTAGAATCTGCCACCATTTGAACTGCAATCTCGTTAAGTATTTTTATATTCATTTTAATTCCTAAAGCTTATTAATCTTCAACCAAGTGACCAACTCTTACCACCTTAATGGCGTTTGTACCACCCTCAATGCCAGCAAGATCACCTTTTGTTATTATTACTAAATCATTATCTTTTGCAACATTAAGCTTTGTTAAAACGTTTACAGCATCTTTATTAACAGTAGCATGATTTGTGTCTATAGTTTTTATTCGAGCCGGATAAACCCCACGATATAATGTGATTTTCCTTAAAGTTCCTGTATGCGTTGTTAAAGCAAAAATTGGGACACTATGATTTATTCTAGACATCCATAAAGCTGTTGAGCCTGATTCAGTAATGGCAGCTATAGCTACAGGATTTAAATTATCTGCAGTTAACATGCATGCCATGGCAATTGCTCTATCCACTTTTTTATTTTCTATTGAATAATTCGATGTTTTACTTGTTATTGGGCTTTGACCCTCAGAGCCTTCGCAAATTCTGCTCATAGCTTCTACAGCTTCCACAGGATGGTCGCCCATAGCAGTCTCGCTCGAAAGCATAACAGCATCAGTTCCGTCAATTACTGCATTTGCAACATCAAAGACTTCTGCTCTTGTAGGAATAGAGTTCGTTATCATTGACTCCATCATTTGGGTGGCAGTGATAACAACTTTATCTTTCTTTCTGGCCTTTTTTATAAGGTTTTTTTGAACAGCTGGGAGTTGAGCGTCACCAATCTCTACACCAAGATCTCCTCTTGCTATCATAATTGCATTAGAGGCTTCAATAATTTCATCGATATTATCTAAAGCTTCAGCTCTCTCAATCTTTGCAATTATCCCGCCATCACTTCCGGCTTCATTGAGAAGTTTTCTTGCAAGTTCAATATCTTTTGCTTCTCTAGCAAATGATACTGCTAGATAATCAATACCAATTTTTGCTGCAACCTTAATGTCTTCTAAATCTTTATCGCTTATTGCTGATGCAGATAGACCGCCGCCTTTTCTATTTAAGCCTTTTGAATCGTATAAAAGACCACCGTGGATAACTTCTGAAACTATTTTTGATCCAGATATTTTTTCTACTCTTAGCTCAATTCTACCGTCATCAAGTAATAAAATATCGTCGACTTTTAATTGTTCCGCAAGATTACTATAAGTTGTCCCTACAATATCTTCAGTGCCTTTATCAAAAGGATGTTGATCATCTATGGTAAATTTTGCCCCATTTTTTAGATCGATTTTAGAATTTACAAACCTAGTAATTCTTATTTTAGGTCCTTGTAAGTCACCCACTATTCCAACATGATAATGTTTCTCCTCAGCTATTTCTCTAACTAATTTAGCTCTTTCAATATGCGATTCCTTATCACCATGAGAAAAGTTTAATCTTACTAAGTCAACACCAGCGTCTATTAAGCCTTCGATAGCCTTCCTAGACGATGTTGAAGGTCCCAATGTGGCAATTATTTTTGTTTGCCTATATATTAAATCGTTTATCGCCGTCATATTCTTTTAATTATTTTTATTCCTGGTAATTCTTTACCTTCAAGAAACTCGAGGAAAGCCCCGCCTCCAGTTGAAATATAATCTATATCTTTTATGTTTATAAATTTCTCTATTGCCGAGATTGTATCTCCTCCGCCAGCAATTGTTAATGCACTAGCCTCACTTACAGATATAGCTATATCTTTTGTTCCATCTTCAAATGATGTGTTCTCAAATACACCAACTGGACCATTCCATATTATTGTAGCAGCTTCTGATATTAATTTTTTGTATATTCTGGAAGTTTTTATTCCTATGTCTTTAATCATTTCATCATCGGATACTTCGTTAATATCTTTATTACTAATATTTTTAGAATCATCGCAAACAACATCTATTGGCAAAGGAACAAAAACCTCATTTTTCTCAGCAAGTGCGATAATATTTTTTGCATCATTAACCATTTCACTTTCTACTAATGATTTACCAATAGGATAGCCAGCACTCAATAAAAAAGTATTTGCAATTCCTCCCCCTATAATTATTCCATCAACTTTGCTAATAAGTTTTTTTAAAATATTTAGTTTTGTAGAAACTTTAGAGCCGCCGATTATTGCAAGGACAGGTTTTCCTGGATTTGTAAATATTTTTTCTATGTTTAGTATCTCGTTCATCATAAGTAAGCCGCCGCAGCTGATAGGGACGTGTTTAGAGACGGTATAGGTTGATGCATGCTTTCTGTGAGCAGCTCCAAAAGCATCCATTACAAACACGTCGCAATTTTTCGCAATTTTTTTAGCTAGATTACCATCTCCAGATTTTTCACCTTTGAGAAATCTAGTATTCTCGTAAAGAGTGACGTCATTTATATATTTAGGAGATTCTATGTCTAATGGAGTCTCTTCAAAGTAAACATCTTTTTTTAAAATTTCTGATAATCTCTCGGCGACAATTTTAAGACTATGCTTTTTATTGAACACGCCTTCTTCAGGTCTGCCAAAATGAGATATGATTGCCAGTTTTGCTCCTTTTGATAAGGCATATTGAATTGTTGGGATTGCAGCCTTAATTCTAGCATCATTAACAATGCTGTTATCTTTAGTTGGGACATTCAAGTCTTCACGAATTAATATATTTTTTCCTTCAATATCTACATTAATTAATTTGTTGTATTTTGACATTACTTGGCATTCATTAAAGCTAAAGTTACATCCAACATTCTATTTGAAAAACCCCATTCGTTATCATACCAAACATAAACTTTTAATAATTTTTCATCCATTACTTTTGTAAGATTAGAGTCATAGATAGATGAAGCTGGATTATGATTAAAATCAGTTGATACTAGCGGAATATCATTAAATTCGATTATATTTTTCATTTCATTTTGAGATGCTTTTAGTAGTAAATCATTAACTTCTTCTATTGAAGTTGTTTCTTTTGTTCTAACTACTAGATCAACTACAGAAACATTTACAGTAGGGATACGAACAGCCAGACCATCAAGTTTTCCTTCAAGCTCTGGTATTACAAGACCTACATTCTTTGCGGCTCCAGTTTTTGTGGGTATCATTGACATTGTTGCTGCTCTCGCTCTTCTAATATCCACATGGTTTGCATCTGTTAATCTTTGATCATTGGTAAATGAATGAATAGTTGTGATTAATCCATGCTCTATTCCAATATTGTCATTAAGTACTTTTATTACAGGGGCTATACAATTGGTTGTGCATGAAGCATTTGAAATTATTACATCGTCTTTAGTTAAAATATTTTCATTCACCCCAACAACTACAGTTGCGTCAACATTCTTACCTGGAGCTGATATAATTACTTTTTTTGCCCCATTTTTTAAGTGAATCTCAGTACCCTCTTTAGAGTTAAATTTACCAGTACATTCATAAACCACATCAACATTGTATTTCCCCCAATTTATTTTACTAGGGTCTCTTTCAGAGGTAATATTTATTTTGTCACCATCAACATACATAAAATTATTGTCAGCTGAAACTTCTTTATTGAACTTACCATGTGCTGAATCATATTTTGTTAAGTGAGCACTAACTGAGTTATCACCAACATCATTAATAGCAACAATTTTTAAATCTTTATGATACTCAGATTCGTAAAGCGCTCTAAGAATGTTTCTACCGATCCTTCCGTAGCCATTTATTCCAATATTAATTGTCATATTTATATTCCCTATATTTAATTTTTCTTAAGCATTATTTCTGCATGATCAATAATATTTTGAGAAGTAAACCCAAAATATTTTAATAATTCGCCACCTGGAGCGGACTCGCCAAAAGAATCAATTCCAATAGTTTTTCCATTCAAGCCAACATATTTATACCAACAAGATGTTGAACCTGCTTCTATTGAAATTCTTTTATCTATATGTGGAGGAAAAATTTCTCTCTTATAATATTCATCTTGTTTGTCAAAAATCTCATTTGATAACATTGATACAACTCGAGTACCAATTCCTTTTTTCTCTAATAAATTCGCTGCTTTAATTGTTATATCTATTTCGCTACCAGTTGCAATTAATATTATATCTAATTTCTTAGAATCTTTTAATACGTATGCACCTTTATTAATTAAAGCTATTTGCTCGTTAGTCCTTTTTTGAAATTCACAATTTTGTCTAGACAATATTAAGCATGTGGGCCCATTCCTATTTTCTAAGGCATACTTCCAAGCTATTGCGGTCTCTATAGTATCGCAAGGCCTTATAACAGTATTATTGGGTATGTCCCTTAAACTATTTGTCTGCTCTATAGCCTGGTGTGTTGGCCCATCTTCTCCAAGACCTATCGAATCATGTGTAAACACATATATATTTTTTAACTTCATGATTGCGCTCATTCTTATTGCATTTTTTGAATAGTCAGAAAAAGTTAAGAAGGTTCCGCCATACGGTATAAAACCTTTATGTGAACTAATCCCGTTCATTATTGCTGACATTCCAAATTCTCTAACGCCATAGTTTATATAATTACCGCCTGTAAATTCTTTGATTTCTTTTGAGCCCGACCATAACGTAAGGTTTGAAGCAGCAAGATCAGCAGAACCTCCAAGCATTTCAGGTAATATTTTTGCATAAGCTTCAATACAATTTTGAGATGCTTTTCTAGTAGCAATCGTCTCACCTTTTTCGTTGCATAGTTTAATAAATTCTTGAGACTTCTCTAACCAATTTTCTGGCATCTCTTCGGATAATCTTCTTTCTAGTTCTTTAGTTTCTCCAGGATATTTACTTTTATGATTATTAAAATCAAGCGTCCATTTATCTTCAAGTTTAGAACCGGCATTTGTGTTGTCCCAAAAATCATAAATATTTTTAGGTATTTCAAATGGTCCATAATCCCAGCCAATATTCTTTTTAGTTAAGTTTGTCTCCTCATCGCCAAAAGGGGCGCCGTGAGAACTCTCTTTACCTTCTTTATTTGGTGATCCATACCCTATTTTTGTTTTACAACATATTAGTGTTGGTTTATCTTTTGAATGTAGGGCTATATTAATAGAATTTATTAGTTGCTCTGAAGAATGACCATCTACATCTTTAATAACATTCCAATTATATGATTCGAATCTTTTTACTGTGTCATCTGTAAACCATCCTTCTACCTCTCCATCAATCGAGATGCCGTTATCATCATAAAAAACTATTAACTTATTAAGTTGTAGGGTTCCAGCAAGAGAGCAAACCTCGTGAGAAATTCCCTCCATTAGACAACCATCTCCTGCGAAAACATAAGTATTATGGTCTATAATCTTCGAATCTGCTTTATTATACTGAGCGGCTAAAGTTTTCTCTGCTATAGCCATACCAACAGCATTAGCTAGTCCTTGACCTAGAGGACCTGTGGTTGTCTCAACACCTTCAGTAAGATGTGATTCAGGATGACCAGGAGTTTTTGAATGCAACTGCCTGAAATTTTTGAGTTCATCTATATTTAAATCATAGCCAGTGAGATGTAAAAGACTATATAGCAACATAGAGCCATGACCATTGGAAAGCACAAACCTGTCTCTATTTATCCATCGAGGATTTTTTGGATTATGCTTAAGGTAATCACTCCACAAAACTTGAGCTATATCTGCCATCCCAAGTGGCATTCCAGGATGACCAGATTTTGCTTTATCAATAGCGTCCATAGACAATGCTCGCAAAGCATTTGCCATATCACGTCTAATGTTATTGTCTGTTTTTGCTGCCAATCTTTGTTTCTTCGTTGTTAATAAGGTTTTTAATATTGGTTTTATGTTTGTATATTACTACAATAGATAAAATCAAATATATACAAGTTAATACTAAATTCTCATAACTTAACCATGTGTATATTGGTAAAAAAGTAAGTGTGACTATAGCAGATAAAGCTGAGTACCTAAACAGAAATGCGGTTATTAGCCAAGTTAATAGGCAAATTACTCCTAATACAAGATCAAAACCCAAAACAGTACCCAAGGCTGTTGCGACACCTTTCCCGCCTTTAAAACTATAAAAAATTGGGAATATATGGCCAATCACAGCTATTACCCCTATAATTTGAATAATTATTTTATTTTCAAAAAAATAATAAGCTATAAAAACAGGCAGAAAACCTTTTAAAATATCAATTACGAGTATAGTAAAGGCCAAGATCTTGTTACCAGACCTTAAAATGTTTGTCGCACCTGGATTATTTGATCCATAGCTCCTAGGATCTTGCATTTTGCAAATCTTTGAAAAAATTATTGAGCTATTTATCGAGCCAAAAATATAGCTGATAACTATTAATATGATAGAAAGAATGAAAAAATTATCCAATTTGCCCTCAAAAATAAATAATGGTTATAATTTATGATGATTAATTATAAAGATAAAATTGGAGAAAAATATAAAAAAATATTATTTATACATGGTTGGGGTTTTAACATTAAGATATGGGAAGATTTTGTTAGCTCATTCATGAGTGAAAAAAATTGCACTTTCATAGATTTATATAAATATATAGGTGATTCTAAAGGAAATCTAAAACTAGCCGCAAAAGAGGTACTTGATGAACATGAAGATGTTGATTTGATAATTTCATGGTCACTTGGTTGTTATTTGGCAAAAGAAATAGAAATTTTAAACAAAACGAATGCTATTAAATTGATTTATATTTCATATTCACCAAGATTTATGATTTCTGATACGTGGAGTTTTGGTTTTGAGAAAAATACAATTAAAAAACTAAGGAATGATCTCAAAAAAGATATAATTAAAACATTAAAAAATTTTTACTTGTTAATACTTGGAGATTTTAAGAGTAAAAAAAATATGTATAAAAAAATTATTTCAAATATAGAGTTAATGTCGGCTGTGGATCCAAAAAATTTAAGCGATGGGTTAAATATTATTGAAGAATCTGATTATAAGAATTTTTGTAAAAGCAAAGAAGTGTGTAATTTATATATTTATGGAGATAATGATAGCATATCTCCCTTTGGCATAAGAAAATATATTGAAAATTGGGAGCCCGTTTCCGTTATTAAGGTTATACCAAACTCTTCACACATACCTTTTTTAACAAATCCAGATGATTTTTATAAAATTGTAAAAGAGTTTATATGAGTAAAAAATTAAAAAAACATGTAGCTGAAAAATATATAGAATCAGCTATTGTTCAAAAAGAAATTATAAATAGATTAATGGAAAGACTTTCTTTTATTAATTTATCGCCACGTAAAGTTGCAGATCTTGGTTCTGGGGTTGGTTTGAGCACAGAAAGTTTGTTGAAACTTCATCCTAATTCTGAATTTTATATGATTGATTACTCGTTTAAATCTTTAAATTCTAATATCCTGCAAAATAAAAGTATTAATTCTGTTTGCGCAAACTTTAAGAATATACCATTTGAAAATAATACATTTGATTTTGTATTTTCTTCTTCGGCCTTGCATTGGGAATTAGATATTAAATCTTCTTTTGAAGAAGTTTATCGAATTTTAAAACCTGGAGGACTTTTTTTATTTTCAACTTATGGTCCTGATACTTTAATCGAACTAAGATCTGCGTGGGCTCAAATTGATGATTATAGACATGTTAATGATTTTTATGATATGCATGATATCGGTGATTTAATGTTAAATTTAAATTTTATGGATTCAGTGCTGGATACTGAAAAAATAATTATCCAATATGACAATGTAAAGCAATTGCAAAAAGACCTAAAGAATATTGGTTCGAAGGTTCTTCGTGATAAAGATGAGGAAATTCCGCTGCAAGGAAATATTAAAATGAGATTAATGTACCAAGAATATGAAAAATTTAGATCAAAATCAGGGGAATTGCCGGCTACCTATGAAGTAATCTACGGCTCAGCATGGAAAAA
>Ga0222719_10003010_pt1 | contig 15117 bp, 10 predicted proteins | sample C33_34DmetaG_FD_165039 | JGI IMG/M metagenome (GOLD analysis project Ga0222719, IMG submission 165039) | Estuarine water microbial communities from San Francisco Bay, California, United States - C33_34D | ecosystem: Environmental > Aquatic > Marine > Unclassified | place: USA: California...
CTTCTACGATTTTCAAAGTATCAATATCAATTGGTACTTCTACTTCAACTGTTTCAGTTACTACTTTAGTAATATACTTTGGTACATATGTTGGAACTTTTACTGTCTTTTCTACAACAACAGTATCTACTTTTTGTTCCAATAGTTCATAATCTTTACCATCTACATTTACTATTTCCTTTTCACCATCTTCGCCACTACCACAACTTCTTAATAATAATACCACACATAGTGCCATTATCATTATTGTTTTCAAATCAAATTTCTTTAACAAGCTCATAATTCATAGGTTTTAACTTTTCATAGGCAGCGTTACGTTTTTCAATAACTTCGGTAAGTTCTTTCTTACCATTTTCAATATCTTTTTCGATTTGTGTTTTCAAAGTTTGAACATCTTCATTGGATGACCATTTTTCAACCGAGCCATCATCATTTACATATTCGTGAATATTAGATACTTCATATAAGGCTTGATTCCATTTTTCTAAAACGTCTGTTCCATACGCTGCCATATTAGAATAAACCTTATACTCTTCATATTCTTTCCATAACCCATCCAATTTTATTTGCTTTTCTTTTTCAGATAAACATTTAGAACAATATCCAGTCTTACTAATTAATTTTTTATCAGTAGGTCCATATTTTGATTTATCACAATTTTCTGTTTTACATTCAGTTAATTTTGATAAAAACTTTCGAACTGATGCTAACTCTGAAGATGCCTTTGATTGCTTTACCTTACCATATGATTTTTGTTCCCAAACTACACCATTTTCTTCCCACACATCACCAACATTTCGTTTGATGGTTTCTTTCACACCAGAAAATGAAACTTGAGTATCCTTATCATACTCTCCAGTTTGAATCATATTTACCAACTTCCTACGAGTTGGGTGCATGAATTTTTTATTGAATTTTTTCTCAGCCATATTTTGTAACTTATATATCCATATATATAAGTATTAAGTTTTTTACTATTCGTAAAATAAACCGAGAATCTGATTGAGAGGTGCGAATGTTCCTGTGAGTTTGAAAGTTTTACCACCATACACAAATACGATTCCTTCGTTTGGAACTATCTTCTTAGAACCACCGATTGAATTCAATCGTTCTAATTCTAATTTAAGTTTGGAAACTTTCTTAGGGTCACCTGATTTCTTAACATCGGAGATTGTTTTATCCAATCTCTTTTTCATATCCCTAACTGCTTTATCAGGATTTACAGTTAGTGCTGAACTCATAAATTGTAACACCTCTGCTCCTAAACCTAAGAAGATATCTTCAAATGGTCTGATGTTATCTTTAGCCATTTTAGCATGGTCATTCTTATCAATTCCCTTAGCCCATTCTAAAGTTTTCTCATCAGTAATGTTTTTCTTATCTAAACGGAATGATTTATCATAGAATGCCCATCTCTTCACTAATCCCATTAGAGTTTTATTATCTAATTTAGATGGTGATTTCTTATTTACAAAATCCATCCAAAAAGCTTGATGATAATCAGCAATTCCATCAGTATCTTTCAACTTAAATTTAGATTGTAGTTTTGAGATTTGTCCATTATACTTTCCTTTCATAGATGAAAGGTTTTTAGATTTTGGTAATTGAACAACTGGTGGGCCTTGTATTGTGTAAGCGGATTGAACATCTTGATTTACCTGTTTAATCATACCTGCTAATATTTTAGCTGCATCCTGATTTTCGCCGATTGCGATACCATCTTCGTTGTATTCCATAGTTCCGTGGAATACTAAGAGTGCTTGTCCGTAAGGAATTACATTAACAGAAGTTGGATAGATTACTTCCAAATTCATAAAACATGCTCCACCTTTAAAGATTTTCTCTCTCTGCTTTTCGGATAGTTTTGAAATTGCTTTGGTCAAATCCCTCATTGCGAAGTTGTATGCCTTTTCCAATTCTCCTCTTCCTGCAAACTTCATCGCTACACCATTAATATCTAACGCCCCAGCTCCTTTGTTTTTCAAATGTCCTTTGTTTCTCGCTGCAACTAATCTTCCATCTCTCCAACTAACTGCTAATGCTTGACCATCAGTTTTTTCTCTAGTGAGTTCTAAGTTACCCTCTAAAGCTTTATTTACGATATCTTTTAATTGTCCAAAAGTTAAATTGATTTCGGTATCGAATGGGTGATTCATATGTCCATAAGCACCTCCTTCCAAAATCAATGATTCAGTAATACCACCACCCAATGCGAATGGTTCATTATACTGAAGTTTTTCTTTATCAAATTTCTTTCTTAATTTTTTTAGTTTCTTTTCGTGGTCATCTAACCATTTTTGGTCTGGATACCCCATTGCTAATCCCTCTTTGATAATTCTATCTTTTACCAATAAGTGAACCAATTCAGCACCAATATAATCAGGACTTTCTCCTCTATGCCACTTTTTGTGGTCTTTCATGTATTTATCTGATAAGAAATCAACCTTATCTTCATAATCCATTCTATTGATTTTTGCTCTATTTTTATATGCCCACTTTTTGAAATCCATATAGAAGAAACTATTTACCTCTTCTTCAATAGTAGCAAGTTTAGTGTAATACTTGGGGTCTTCGTATAAGTGGTCTAATGCAATTTTTTTAGCAACATCTTTATCCGAAGTGTGTTCTTTCTCAACCTCAATACCTTTTTGTAATTCTACATTTAAATCATCAATATCTACTTTATGCATATTTGCAATATCATAGATATCCATTCCCTTTGCAAGTTGTTCGAAGTTGTATTCAGGAGAAGAAGTTTTAAAATCATCTTTTCTCATTACAGTCTTAGCGATTACTTTATTCGCTTGTTTCATAAATGGAATATTGATTTTACTTCTATTATCCTTTGCTACAATTTGTCCATATAATTGTAAGAAGTTTAAGAAATCCTTTTTCTTCTTTCCTAATCGTTTAAAGAATCCAATTAGTTCGGCTTGTGAAATTGGTTTCTTATTTCTTGGGTCAGTTAATCTATCGAAAAAATGCTTATCAGTTAAAACTACATCAACTGGATTAAGTTGTTTATCAGCGTATTTATCAATCTTTTGTAAATCTGCCATTGGGATTTCGTTGATTACAGATTCATTTTTTTCGTTTTGATATTGGAATTCACCATCGTAATCAATTACTTTGATAGGAAGTTTTTTACCAGCAGCAGTGAATGCCATTGCTCGTGTGTTTCCTGCTACTAAATGATACTCACCATTTTTATCTCTTAGTGCAATTGGTGCTGGAACTTTTTCATTTTTTTCCATCGAACCATATTGCCAAGATATATCTTTACCATATTCATCTGCTCTTTCTTTTGCAGTTTGTTTTGGATTATCTGAATTTAGAATATCACCCATATCGGTGTTATTCATATTTTCCATTTTTTCAGATGGAAGATAAACTGCTTTTGCATTCTTCATTTTTTCAATCATATCGGCTTTATCTTTGAATGCATTTGGAGCCGTTTTCATTGTTGTTTCGTTTTCGTAGTATTCACCAGTTTCATCTTCTAACTCTTCATCAGTATATTTTCTTACTGATTTATAGTAGTTATTTTTATCATCAACTTTTTCCCAATTATCTTGCTTTGGTTCTTCTTTTGATTGTTGTTTTTTAACTTTATCTACATCAGGTGCATCGTATCCAGCATCTTTAGAGAACATATTCGGTTTTTTATCATCTGAAGATTCATCATCATTATCATCCTTTTTTGAATGAGTTCCTGCTTTTACAGCAGTATCTCTTGCATCTTTAGATTTGAATACTGATGTTTTACCAGTATCTTTTTTTGTGGCTGTAAAAGTTTCATCTTCTAATACTATTTCAATACCTTCTTTTAGGATTCTAAAGTTAACAACTTTTCTACCATTGATTGTTGGCATCCCATGCTCATCTTTACCAATAGTTTTAACAACCGTCTTTTTGTTTTTAAATCTGCCAGTTAAGATTGTATCACCAACATTTACTGGAAGTTTTATATCTTCACTTACCACATTACCCTGTGGTTTTTTCTCATTAGATAAATCTCTAGTTGATTGTTTTTTATCGGTTTTTAAATCAACATAATTCATTATAGAATACCCAACTAATGCAGCAGTTCTAGTTACATGATTTAACCATTTGTTATAAGCAGATACACCATAGTAATCTTTTTGGTTTGTGGCTGTTGTTTTACCAGCAACACCTGCTGGGAATGGAGATGTGGATTTTACAGGTCCATTTGGATAGATTGGATGTGGGTCAATATCGGTAAGTTCGGCACTCATAATTTGAGATAGAACTGTGTATCCGATTTCTTCTGCTCTTTTCTTAGAAACTCTATCAAATGTTTGGAAATTTGGGAAAATATAATTAGGCCCATCATCAACTTCTTGGGCTCCTAATATTTGAGAAGCTTCTTTTATTAACTCAACATTTTCAATTAACCAACCCTCAACCACTTCCTTTGGAATTACATCTTCACTTAATGTATTGGTTATAAAATCAAAGATTTTTTGATTAAATTTAGGATATGCTCTTTTAGTAAAAAATTTCTTTTTATCTTCTTCTGAACCCGATGATAATCCTTTACGAACTTCAGTTCCACTTACACCTCCACCACCTTCAGGTGCGATGTAAACATATCCTCTATCCTCATATCCTTCGAAATCAATACCATCTTTGTAAGGAGTAAAGAACTTACCACCTAATCTACTTGCATCTTTTTTACCTACAACAGTAACGAATGCAGTTGTATCTTTATCAAACTTTTTTAGTACCTCAGTTGGTACATATGGATTTTTGACTTGAACAATTTTGTTTTTTGGAATCCCAAACATTTTGGTAATAATCATTACCTTTTCTTTGAAGTTAAATGGGGATTTATTATTATCGGTTTTATTGGATGTACCGATATACACATTATTCTTTCCGAACTTTTTTACTAAGTGGGAATAGGTTGCGTAATGACCTTTATGAAAAGGTTGAAAGCGGCCAGCGTAAACTACAACGATGTTGTCTACACTGTCCGCTTCTCCTATAATACTCTCTACTAAAAATTGAGATAATTCGTTCATCTGATATAGTACTATTTCCGTTGTACTATATAAATATAGGTTTTTATTGTTTTACCAATTATACCTGAACGAATGGTGAATCTACAACTTCTCCACCATCAACTCCGTTGTTTCCCATTTGGGCTCCACCTTGTTGTTGTGATTGTTGCATTTGTTCTTTCAAAGCTTTGTTATAAGTTACAGTACCTTTTTCTAAATCTAATTGACCTCTTGGGTAATCTCTTTCTAACTTATTTAACTCTTTTCTTAATTCAGAGTTAATTTCTTTGAAATTAGTTTCAGCTTGAGCAAATGCTTCCTCAATTCTTTCTAACTCAGAGTTTAGTTCATTTCTTCTGATATGTAACTGACCAATCTGAGTCATTGTTTGTTGTAACTGTCCGTTATATCCTTTGATTTCGTTGATTTTTTCTTCCGATAATTCAACCGTTGTTAAATCAATTGATGTTTTGTTTTCCTTTGCCATATGACTTAAAATTAATTAATTGTTTTTGAATTCGTATATAAATATATAAATTATAAGTTTTCGTAATCTATTGTTGTTACACCTCTCTTTTGTACAACTTGAGCTGAACAACGATTAGCGAATTGTATTGATTTTGGAACATCTTCAGTATCTAAGAACATTTTCACAAATCCTGCTACAAATGTATCACCAGCTCCTGAGATATCCATAATCTCCACTTGTTCGGTTGGATATGATGTACCATTGTACATACACCCATCCTTATCTAATGTAATTATTAACTTTTCCAAAATCCAATCGTTTTGTTCGATAAATTCTTTATTATTTTCGAACTCAGTACGATTGAGTTTTATGAATCGTAAATCCTTACACCATTCACCCAACTTTTTCTTTGTATCACAAATTACATTTGGATGTTTGAATCCGATATAAGCAATATCTTCTTCGGTTAGGAATCCTTTGTTGTAATCAGAAACTACAACCATTGGATATTCCCAAAAATCTAACTTAGGTAATCTATCACCTATGTTATCAATATTTTTTTCTTCATCAATTCTTAGAAGTAAAGTATTTGATGATTCGTGAATGTGTCTGGTCTTTGTGATTGGTGCTTGTTGATGTTCAAAATCGACATCAATATCCAATGCCATTAAATTAAGCATCACATTCATTCCCATTCCACCATTGTAAACTTCTCTTTTTGGAATAAAAACAGGAGCAGGTCCTTCTGGTGAAAGTCTTGGTGTATCTCCATAAATGAAGATATCATCACATTGTTCTCCTATTAATAATACTCTACTCATCTAATAACTTTGTTGTTGATAATCCTTCTACTTTTGGAAAGTAAACGATTTCCTTTGCATGCTTTCTACCAATGATTCCCTTATCTTTGTATTCTTCTCCAATTACAAAAATATCAGGTTTGTAATCTTTGATTAAATCAGATAACTCTTTATCCGAATCAAACACTACTACACCATTCACACCTTGAATTTGAAGTAGATTTGAGATTCTTTGATTTTGAGTATGGAAAGGTCTATCTTCTCCTTTTGATTGTTTGATTCTTTTATCAGAATCAATTCCAATCTTTATTTCACCACCCAATGAAACCGCATGTGCGATTAATTGAAAGTGACCATAATGAAGAACATCAAAACAACCATTTAACCAAATCCTTTTCATAGGAACTTTTCTAATTCGTTAATTACCATTTCTGATGTGATTGATTTAGTACATTCAAATTGTCTATCGGTATTTTTATGGTCAGGACACCAATTCCAATTACCAGCATCTAATTTTAATCGATTAAAACAACCACTACACTTTCCATTGGGTGTTCCAATTCTAACACAATCTTCCATCTCTGCCCAATCGTATGAGAATCCACTAATCAAAACTGTCTTAGTTCCCAATCCCCAACTTAACCAACTTAATCCACTACCAATACCAATAAATGCTTTAGATTTAACCATTTCATCCATTACCGATTCGATTGGTCCTTCGGGATGTTTGATAACTCCGTTTGGATTTAGGTTACCCATATAACCATCCCCTTCTTTAGAAAGTAGTTTTACATTATACCCCCTATCGGTTAACCAATCAATTACTTCCTGCCAACCATTTGGGTTATTCCAATATTTTGGTTGAGCAGTACCATGCGTAGCGATAGTAATTAACTTATCATCTTTTTCAACATTTCTTTTTGGAAGTTTTGGTTTTATTTCTTTATACTCCAATCCTAATATATCAGTTGCCATTTGTTGCATTGTAACTGATTTTGGGTCTCTTGGATTTTTAAATAAATTTATATTACCATCATCATTATAAAATAACCCCAATGAGTACATAGCGTATAAATTAGGAACAACTTCACCTGGCTTTACAAACTCAATATTTGGATATTGATTTCTTAACATTGTATTATGGAATGTAGATGCAACCATTTTACAATTGTGTTTTTTACCAAATTCTTCAATATATGGAAACCAGGCCAAAGTATCTCCCAACGCTTTAGAATCTATTGCAATATAAACTCTTTTACCATTAGCGTTATAATCTTCTTCGTGAAATAAAGAATCACCCTTCCAAACTCTAATTCTCCAATCTATAAAATAACGTATATTTGATTTAGCCCAATGATTTGTTTTTAATTCGGTTTCGTAGTGAATAATGTTTGTTTTTTTATCAATAATTTCAACTTTATATGTTGATTTTTCTGAACCTAATATTTCTACACAAGGACCATATACATAATCAATTTTTACATAATCTTTAATTTCAACTATGTTATTGATATTTCTTTTTATATTATCGTAAATCATTTCCAACTTTTATTTGTATTATCTAAAAGTGATACTCCTTCGGCTTGTTTTGAAAAAGGATAGTTTGTTGTATATCTTAATCTTCTATGATGATAGAATACATGATTATACCATAAATCAGCTACATCCCATTCACAATCTTTTATTCTATCCATATACCATTCTTTATCTCTATTTGGTATTAGGTAAGCATGTGCCCAATCCTGATTGTAATCTGTTTTTCTAAAATTATCATCAACATCCCATCGAGTCCAAGATGGATTATCTGCGAATCCAATAAAAGGAACATCATCTCTTTCTGAAATAAAACATGCTTTATAAACTATATCAGAAAAATCTTTTAAATTAGAATAAATAAATGCATCTGCTTCGAAGATGAGAGTGTAATCATAGTTTTCAGTATCAATTTCTTTTAATGCGTTTATGTGTGCTAAGTAACACCCATAATGCCTACCAGTAATATTTCCGATACCTTGGTCTCCTTTGTATATTGGTGTATCCGAAATATCATCAGGTCTCCTACAAAACTCCTTTGGTGGCAATCCCTCATATACTTCGTTTACCATTGGTTTATAATCAAAACCTAACCTTTGTAATTGTTTCAATGATTTTTGAGAAATAATTTCTCTTACATCATCGGGTCTTGTCATCATATGAATGATTTGAATACGTGGTTTTCTTTTAAACCAAACACTCCTAATCTCATTATCGATTCTCTCAATTTGCCCATAAAAATAATCATTTACCGCATTTACTATTTCAGGAAATTCTTTAATGTAATCATCTCCAGCTATAATACTACCTGGCTTTACCTTATAAAACCAAGAGTTAATATCATCTCTTACATCATTATAAGAATGCCCAGCATCAATCATTACAAAATCCAATGAGTTATTTAAAAAATAATTTGATGAATTTACAGAAGTATCCTTTATTACATTTATGGTATTCTCATTATCTGATATAATTGTATTATCCATAAATTCGGTATAGATATCATTATCAAAAACTTCTACAGTTTTTTTGTGGATTTCTTCATCTAAAGAACCTTTAAAAGTATCTATTGTAGTAAAGTTTATTTTTTTACCACTTTCTTTAATTTTATTTGCTAAATAATTTGTTGATTTTCCGAACCAAGAACCAACTTCTACAATGTTAGAATGATTTGGTAATTTATCAACTACATCATCATAAAATTTACTATATGAAAACCAACCAGGAATTTCATTAAATTCAGGTTGTAGTTTTTCTAACAATAAATTTTTAGTATTGTGAATATCATCATCAATGTAAGTTACCAATTCAGTATTATCGTATGTATCTAAATAAGTGTGTAGTTTTCTGAATATAGATGGTAACCCATATGAAAGCGCTTCTTTGATTGAAAGTGGATTTAATTCTAATTTAGAACTAAAGTAAAATAAATCAGATGCTTTGTAAAACTTATCCGTATCATTTCGTTCTCCCCAAACAATACAATTTTCAGGTTTTGAATCCATCAAAGGTTTCCAATAATCTTCAAAGTTCATAGCTTGATTTCCTACAAAATGAAATTTAATTTTATACTTTTGTAATAATCTAGCTACATCAAATATCTCACTTTGATTTTTACCAACTGAAAACAATCCTACCATTAAAACGTGCTTCCAATCTTTTTCAAATCCTAACTCCTCTTTTGCAGAATTTTTATCATATTCAAAATTATCAATTGGGTATTCCCAAACTTTAGTATCAATTCCTAAATGTTCAAATTTTCTTCTACTCCACTCTGATACCAAAATGTATCTATCAGGTTGATATTTAATTTTATCTGGGTTTGTGAAAGAACCATGTGTTGAACATACAATATCAAACTTTCGTTTTTTGTTTCCAAAAATATCATCCAATATTTGATGTTCGATAAAATGTTCTGGTATTTCAGTAAAGTGAATAATATCGGGCTTTTCTTCATCGATTATGGAAAAAAGTTGTTCACCTTTATTTTCGTATAAAGTGTGAAGTTTTACCAACTTACCAATTTGATTTTTTTGTACAACAAATACTCCTCCACTATGGTCGTTGTATTCAACCACTTGGATTTCAAACTCATCTTTAAAAGTTTGTATTTGTTTAAGAAGATATTGTGGCATTCCACCTGTGGATAGGTGTGATGCTACATAAAGTAGTTTTTTCTTTGCCATAACCTATTAGATACACTTTACTTCGTAAATATACGAAAAATATTCGAATTATCCAAATTATTCTTCAAAAGTAATTGTACCTTTATCTAAATCAATTTGTCCGTTCTTATATTTCTTATCAACTTCTGAGAGTTTTTCTTCTAATTCGAAAATGTACTTATCATTCATTGCTCCATACTTTTCTTCATTATCCGAAATCTCATTTAGTTTTTTAGTAAGAGTTCTTTTTTGAACAGCCATTTGACCTAAAAAGATTACAATCTTATCAGTTTCATCTCTAAGGAATTTCAGTCTATCTACGATTTCCTTATCTAAGTTTTCTGTTTTTTGTACCATTGTATTTCTTTATTTATATATAAGTATATATGAATTGGATTTAACGAAAAATTATTCCCAATTTGGTGGTGTATCTAAAGATGATGTAGGCCATTGTGATTTTAACTCATCAAGTGTTGAAAATGAATCTAAAGTAATGGTAGCTGGAAAATCTCTTAAAGTATTTTTTTGTAAAGTTATAGAATGTTGCGTATCGGTATCATAAGTTTCCAACGCTCTCATAAATTCTACATCCAATTGTATGAATTTTTCTTTTCTATGTTCTCTAAAAACTTTTAGAAAGTTTTCTAATGCTTTTGTTTTATTTAATGACCAACTCATAGTGATAAACTTTGTGTTACATGCTCATTTAAACTTTGAGTAAATGAATTTAATTCACCAATACCATCGTAGTTAGAATAATCCCAACTATAATTATCAAAATCAGGTGGAAATTGTGATTCTGATACTATTTCATATCTACAATTATCAGGTACTGATTTTTTAGCAACCCAATCAACTCTAACTCTATAAACATCATTTGATTCACTCACTTCTTGTTCGGTAGTTGAACCAATTCCCGTATCAGAAAGTGATTGTGAGGTTTCAAATATAAAATACAACTTATCCATAATTTATTTTTTAGTTATTAATCTGAGAATAAAACAAAATATACATATCTTGGGTCTCTATCAGCATCATTGTTATTATCTTTAACATTTATTTCAACATTAGTTGATTTTACTTTTACAGCATTATTAAAAGTAAACTCAGCATCTCCTATATTTGTTCCAGGCCCATTATCAGTTGCACCATTTCTACCATATCCATTTGCAAATCCCAATGCAGCTGACAAATCAAAACCAGTGGTATTCGTAATAGATACCGTAAATCTTCCTTTTTGTGCTCTAGTTACACCCGAAACATTATGTGCATTATAAGGTCCTTGAATTGTTCCGGTTGTACTTACACCAAAATAACACGCCGCAACTAATTGCATTGTACCAATTGGAGTTCCGTTTAGTTCTCTAAACCAACCTTCTCTCCAATAGTTTGCACTACCACCAATTTGCCATCCCGTAGTAGATGGGTTTGTATTTGCAGTTGTAATAGGCATTATATCACCATCCGCGTAAATTGCCAATTTATCATTAAATGAAGTACCTTGTGATACTTCACTTCTAGATTCAACTTTTATACTACCATCTACTACTTCAATTAATTCAGGAGTATTATCATCTTGGTCTCTTCTATTTATTCTAGAATATCTACCAGTACCAGATACTACTTGTATTCCAGCGGGAATAACTTCAATAAAGTTGTTATTTCTCTGAATACCAAGTTCGGTATTAAATTGGTACATTGAATAACCACCATTCAAATATATATTAGCACCACTATTATCAGAATCAAATGTAGTATTAAATGCGGAATTTACATTAGAATAAAATGTTGAAGATGAAGATGTACCAATACCTTTATCTAATGATGTTCTAGAAGATATTATCATTTTAAATCGAGCTCTATAATCTCCCTGAACTGGTATAGTTGCTGTGTGGGTTTTTGTACCACTACTGACACTACCTGCACTAGTGGCTGCTTGTGCTGAACCCCATTGTTCATAATCCCATACTAAGAAACTACCATAGTAGTTATGAGAAATAATATCATTTGATACATAGTTTACATATTTTGGTACTGTGAATGTTACTACTTCTTCTTTTCTTTCAATCCTTTCAACCTTATCTACAATTACCTTTTTCTTAGAATTACCATCTTTAATCCAAATTTCAGTTTCACCTTCTACTATGTTTGGAACTCTAATTTGGCCTGAATTTTCTTCGTTACCAAATAACCAAAAACCATGTGATTTTGAAACTTCTATTTCCTTACCACCTACACTTACTTTGTAAACTTCATTTACATCTCTTTTTTTAATTCCACCTAATTGTGTAGATACCCACTTTTCGTTTTCACTATCCCAAGATAATATCTTATCATTCAAAGTAATATCTTTAGCTAACTTCTTAGTACCATCTGATAAAGTAATTTCAGTAGTACCAACAACAGAGAAAAATCCCCCACTATCAACAGCAGTCCATATTCCATATGCATCCGAAGCTCCATAATTAGTCTTACCATAAAGATATCTACTACTTACAACATCACCATTACTATCAATTAACTGAAAATATACAGTAATTTGCCTATATCCTCTACTTGGAAATATATCCATTATTCCAGTTCCACCATGAACCTGTCCTTCATATGATGGTTGATAATTAGGTTCATTTGATGTAAAATCAGCATTAGGAATACCACTACTATTCATAGTAATGGTGGGATAACTAATATCCGTAATCGTAACATCACCCTTATCTAATGTTACAGCATTTGAGTTTGCTGAGTAAATATCAGTTGTAGCTATATCAGGTGAACCATATGTGTCGGTGGTATTAACCCCAACTAAGAGGTTATAAAAATTTTGGTAAGTACCACTAAAGGTAAATGAACCACCAGCACCCGATGGGTCTGTAAACTCATTTTGTGTACCTACTGTTACTCTTTCAATATATGATGGTGTTAGTTCAACTGCTTCACCAAAATCATATATGTAAACCCTATTACCCATACCAGTATGGTTTTCACAATAGTAGTAGAATGACATTCCACCCGGGTCACCAATCAATCCATTACCCACAAAAGGTAAAGTCATACTAGCAGATGGGGTAATTTGAATATATGCACCAGCGGTACCAGGGTCAGCACTACTTGTTATGATTAAGAAATTCTGTCCAGTTTCCGATGTATCTAAAGTTGTTGATGTGTTATATCTTCCACCATATGTACCAGTACCATTTTCTCTCATTGAGAAACTAAATTGATGACCGGATAAAGATGAATCGGATAAATCAAAGTAGTATCCTGCATTTTGAACCTCACCTGGAGTACTAATTGCATTATATATACTTCTTTCTAAATGTACTACCGGTGCTCTCTCCGAACCACTTGTGAATCTATCTATGTAAAAAGCACCAGCAGCTGAAGTAACTGACATCGTAGTTGCTGATTCAACTGATTCTGGTGTGTATGATGCACTATAAATTTGAATTTCCCCAACATGCGGATTAAATCTAATTTCACCATCACTATCTCTAAGGATACCACCTATTTGATTTCCTTGTCCATCTACTTCAGGATCTGTAATTATCCATTCACCAATTTTACCAGCATTAGCTTGAACTGTTCCTTGTATAAATGCCTCAGATGCCGATACAATACCATCACTATCTACTGTGAAATTATAAGAACGAAAATCGTTTATACCAAAGCTTGAACCTGAAATATATCCAACTTTAATAGATGGACCTGTTATTGTGGAACCAGTTCCTTGTAGTGAAGCATTTGATAATGCAATTACACCATCGTTATATATAAAGAAATCGGAACCAGATACCAATGACATTACTGGTGCGCTTGATTGACTTGGGAATCCTAAGAAAATACCCTCTTCTTCAAATGATTGAGTTGCCTGTCCTATTGAAATATATGGAGAAGCGTAATTATTTGCAGCATCAGCATTTAATGCGATTACAGGATTACCATTTGTACCAGTACCAACATTTACAGTTCTATTAGCGTAAACATCTTGTGAAAAAAGAATATCAGTTGCTACTGATTCAAATTGAGCACCAAAGGTTTCCCAATAATTTGTATTGGTTGGGATGATGTTACCAGCAAAAGTATCTGCTCCATCATAAATTGCCAAATAATAAGTTGAATTATATTCAACAACATCTTTTCTTGTATCAGATGAATTATATGTTACACCAGCATCATTTGCCCATTCACCCCTATAAGTTACACCAGCACCAGGAGCACCAGATGCACCTGCGGTTCCAGATGTACCAGATGCACCTTCAACTGCTTTTGTAAAAGATTGTTTTTTAACAACTCGAACTATATCACCATTTGCCTTTTTATGTTTTAATACATAATTAATAAATCCATTATTTAATGCAGATGAAAAATTGGTTAAATCACTAACTACACCAATAGTTGTACCATCACCACCAAGTGTTGGGAATTGTGCACCAGTAAATCCTTTATATGTTGCTGCCTCTATTGTAAATTCTGAATTAGATAATGTGTTTCCAGAACCACTAAGAATTTGAAAGTTTGTATTACCATCAAATGCCTCAAAATCAAATTGTATAAATGCATTTGCATCAGCTGTTGAACTAATTTCATACCCATCTGCAAAATCAACTCTCCATGTTGTTCCAGATGTATTTGTTAATCCAGCAATTTTTGCTGACCTAACTTCCGAAGTACCATTGTAAAATGATGTCTCACTGTTTACATCATATACCCATAATAATCCTGCGTCAGCCAATACTTTCCAAAATTCAATATCACCGGCAGTATTAGATTGTATATCTGCCTCAACAAATATCATATCAGTATCACCGGCAGTAATTGAACTTTGACAAATTGCTTCAAAGTTTGTGTTTGTACTAAGACTTGTTGGTTTTTGGAAAGTCAAAGAAGTTGCACCCTCATATGCCTGTATATCAGTTCCACTATCACTAAAATCCGATACCACACCACCTACATTTGCTTGTAATGTATGTGATTCATTTGTTAATACGGATGTGATTGAATTAGAACCATCTGTAAGTCTTACAACTGTTATTTCATCAGATTTACCACCAGCAGTAGCAGTAACAGTAACTGCGGTGTTTGTACCAAAATCTGCTTTTAATAAATAAACAGTATCACCAGTTGTG
>Ga0222719_10003012_pt1 | contig 15109 bp, 13 predicted proteins | sample C33_34DmetaG_FD_165039 | JGI IMG/M metagenome (GOLD analysis project Ga0222719, IMG submission 165039) | Estuarine water microbial communities from San Francisco Bay, California, United States - C33_34D | ecosystem: Environmental > Aquatic > Marine > Unclassified | place: USA: California...
TGATATTCACCTGTGGTTGAGTCTATTCTGGTCATTGCCTCTTCTACAGGTAACAGCAAAGCTTCATGGCTTGTAAAAAAATTTACAGTTCTTAATCTTCTATTGTTTTCAGAATTAATTCCGCATGCTTCCATAAATGCTAATGCGTCACTCACTTTCTCCGAAATTTCTTTATATTTTTTTTGAGCAGTTTCATTCACAAAAGACATATTCCAAAAATGAACCTTGTTCAGGTCGGCAAAACCTCCTTGTGAAAAAGCTCTTAATAAATTTAATGTAGCAGCAGACTGTGAGTAGGCCTTTAATAACCTTTCTGGCTGTGGCTCTCTACTCTCTTTTGTAAATTCCATTGAATTAATGTTGTCGCCCAAGTAACTTGGTAATTCTTTTCCATCGATAACCTCTACAGGTGAGCTTCGAGGTTTTGAAAATTGTCCTGCAACTCTTCCAACTTTTATAACTGGTAATTTTGATGAAACTGTTAAAATTAGTGACATCTGCAAAACTACTTTAAAAAAATCTCTAATGTTATTTGGATGAAATTCTAAAAAACTTTCAGCACAATCACCACCTTGTAGTAAAAAAGCTTTTCCTTGCGAAACTTCTCCTAATTTCTTTTTTAAAGATCTGGACTCTCCTGCAAAAACCAAAGGAGGGAAAGTAGATAATTCCTTCAAAACATTATCAATTTTTTCCTGGTCAGCATAAACAGGTTGATGCTTTACAGGCTTATTTCTCCAACTATTTACTTTCCAATTACTCATACAACCATGAGTATATAAACCTTGCAAACCAATAAACAAGAAAAATTATTCTACGGTAACAGACTTTGCCAAATTTCTGGGTTTATCAATATCGTAGCCCAAAATATTAGCTGCATGATAAGCTAAAAGCTGTAGTGGCACAGTAACCAAAAAAGGAAACAGATCATCAGAAATAGTTTCAACTTGAATTTTTTTCCATAAATTGTCTGAACTTATTTCGTCTGTACTTTTATTTGATATTAAAAGAACTCTTCCTCCCCTAGATATTACCTCTTGCATGTTTGAAACTGTTTTTTTATAAAATTCATCTCTAGGAGCTATAACAACTACTGGCATACCATTTTCAATTAAAGCTAATGGACCATGTTTCATTTCTCCTGCTGGATAACCTTCGGCATGGACATATGCTAACTCTTTAAGCTTTAATGCACCCTCAAGAGCAACTGGAAAAGAATAACCACGTCCTAAAAACATTGAACCCTTCGCCTTTGAAAAGTCTTTTGATGCGGCTTGAATATCAGTTTCTATTTTTAAAGTATTTTCAATTAGCTTTGGTAATTCTAATAGGCTTTCTATCTTAAAATTATAATCTTTTTTTTCTATTTCTTTTCTTAGGAAAGATAACTTTAATGTGAGTAAATAGAGCACTAATAATTGTCCAAGAAAAGCTTTTGTGGAAGCAACACCAACTTCAGGTCCACAATGAATTGGTAATACATACTCGGAATCTCTAGCAATTGAACTCTCGGTCACATTTACCACTGAACATGTCTTCATTTTATTTGCTAAACAAAGATCTAAAGCAGCATAAGTGTCTGCGGTTTCTCCAGACTGAGACACAAAAATATATAATTGAGATTTTTTAAACTTATTTTTTCTATACCTAAATTCAGAAGCAATATCTGTTTCGACCTCAATATTCGTTAGCTGTTCAATCCAATATTTTGCCATTAAGCACGAATGATAAGCGGTACCACAACCAATGAGTTTTATACTCTCAATACTGTTTACATCCCATGGAAAATTTATAATATTAATATCTCCATTTATTTTATCTATGTACTCCTTTAAGCATGCTTTAATTGTCGATGGTTGCTCGTGTATCTCTTTTGCCATGAAGTGTTTAAAATTACCTTTGTCATAACTTTGGTCATCCGAGGAGACTTCTAAAACTTTTTTGTTAACTTTTTCACCATTAGAATTGAAAAACTCAACTTGATTTTTATGTATTATACAAAATTCACCATCCTCTAAATATGATATTTTATTAGTCATACTTTTGAGTGCATATGAATCTGATCCTAAATAATTTTCATTAGGTCCATAACCAACTGCTAAAGGAGACCCTCTTCTTGCACCAACTATAATGTCTGGAAAATCTTTAAAAATAATTCCAAGAGCAAAACTGCCATGCAATCTTGTAAGCATTTTTAATATTGTGTTTTTTAAGTCATTTTTTTTTAAATATTCTGTAACCAAATGTGTAATTACCTCGGTATCAGTCTGTGATTTAAAAACATGGCCAGCTCTAATTAAATGTTTTTTTAGCAAAGTAGAGTTTTCTATGATTCCATTGTGTACTACTGAAACTTTTTCAGAAGAATGAGGATGCGCATTAACTGTACTGGGAGCACCATGCGTTGCCCATCTCACATGCCCAATTCCTATCGATCCATCATTTTTATTTTTTGAAATTATTGACTCTAAATTTTCAACTCTGCCTTCGCATTTGGTTTCAAAAATTGATCCATCTAAAAGAGTTGCAACTCCAGCAGAGTCATACCCTCTATACTCCAGTTTTTTTAAAGAGTTTAAAATTATTCCTGTTACTGGCTTACTGCTATTAATTCCAACTATACCGCACATAATAATTACTTTTTTTTCCTTAAATTTTTTTGATCCCCTCTAGTTAGTGCTAGGCATCCATCTTTTACATTTTTACTTATTGATGAACCTGCTCCAACTATAGTATTTTTTCCAATCGTTACAGGTGCAATCAGTGCTGTATTTGATCCAATAAAAGCTCCATCTTTTATAACGGTTTTATGTTTATTTTTTCCATCGTAATTGCAGGTGATAGTCCCAGCACCAATATTTACTTTTTTTCCAAGAAAAGAGTCGCCAATATAAGATAAGTGATTTACCTTTGAGCCTGAGCCAATTTTTGATTTTTTAATTTCAACAAAATTTCCAACTTTGGTATTATCCTCTAAGATTGAACCTGGCCTTAATCTAGCGTAAGGTCCAACTGTAACTTTATTTTTTATAACTGTCTCTTCAATATGACTGAAAGATTTAATGGTCACGTTATTTCCAATTCTGACATTTTTACCTATTACAACAAAAGGTTCAATTTTTACATTTTTTCCAATCTTTGTATCTGATGACAAATAAACTGTATTTGAATCTGTAAATTTAACTCCATTTTTTATAAATTTTTTTCTTAATCGATCTTGCATAATTTTCTCAGCTTCTAATAATTCTATTTGGTCATTAACACCAACAGCATTTTTTTCATCTTTGGATAAAACTAAGTTAATTTTAAGGCGAGATTCATTAGATATCTTAACTATATCGGTCAAATAATATTCTTTTTTCTTGTTTTTATTGTTTATTTTTTTAACTAAATTGAGTGATTTATAGTCCAGTGCCATAATGCCTGAATTGCAAATATTAATTTTTCTTTGTTTATAGTTAGCCTCTTTAAACTCAACTATCTCATCGACCTTATTGTTTTTAGAAACGATAATTCCGTAAGATTTATTATTGTTTTTTTTAAATCCTAATAAAACTAAATTATTTTTTTTTACTTTTTTATACATCAAATCAATATCTTTTTTTTCAATTAATGGATTGTCACCATATAAAACTAGTAATTTTTCATTTTTTTTAATTCCAACTTTTTTTAAAAAAACGCTAACAGCATGAGCGGTTCCAAACTGTGGGTCTTGAATTAAAAAATTTTCATCTTTAAACAATCTGGTGATAAATTTCATGCTTTTGTTGATTAAAATAAAAATTTTTTTTGGGTTTAAAGACTTGGATTGATCCAATACGTGCTGCAACATTGTTTTGCCATTTAATTCATGAAGTACTTTGGGTAAATTAGAATTCATTCTTGTGCCTTTTCCAGCCGCAAGTATAAGGACGATTAGGTTGTTTGCCATAAACTACTGAGTAATATACTAATATGAGTCAGTATTAATTCACAAATTATTACTTAATTAATTGTATGAAATATAGCTTAGTCTTTGATCTCGATGGAACTTTAGTTGATACGGCACCTGATTTAATGTCTGCGCACAATTATGTCATGAAAAAATATGGGTATGAAGAAAAACCACTAGAAAGTATTCGTCATTTAGCAGGACGTGGTGCAGCAGCTATGCTTATACAATCCATAGACTCAAACGGAGATTTGATAAAAAAAACACCAATCGATAGTGAAACGCACAAAGAAATGACAAATGATTTTATAAACTATTATAGAAAAAATATTTCTGGACATTCAACTATTCGAAAGAATGTAATTTCCCTTCTCGAATGGTGCAAAAAAACAGAAATAATTTGCGCAGTTTGTACAAACAAAAGAGAGGATTTAGCGATTAAACTTCTAAAAGAAATTAACCTTTATAAATACTTTGATTTTATTGCAGGGGCAGATACTTTTGAATACAGAAAGCCAGACCCTAGGCATTTAACAAATATCTTGGATATATTGGGAATAGAAAAAAAAAATACAATTATGTTGGGAGATTCTGAAACTGACGCTAATACCGCTAAAGCCGCGGAAGTTTACTTTGTTTTGATAAAAGATGGCTATACTGAACAAAAATTAAGCGATATTCATCATGATCACTTGATAGATGATTTTGAGGTTGTAAAACAAATCGCTTCAAAATATCTTAATATCTCGTAAGGTAAACTTTATATTATAGAAACTATATGCATTTTGTTAAAAAAAATCCCACCGAAAAAAAACTTGAATTTGCAAAAAATTTAAAAAGTGGAAAGTTACTTAGATTTCCAGGGGCCTATAATCCATTGGTTGCAAAACTAATTGAACAAATTGGATATGATGGTGTTTATGTTTCAGGGGGTGTTATGGCTAATGATTTAGGTTTCCCAGATATTGGGCTAACAACGCTAAATGATGTAGCTAACAGATCTCATCAAATTGCGAGAGTAACTAACCTGCCTACTATTATTGATATTGATACAGGGTTTGGTGAAGCAATGAATGTGTCTAGAACAATTCAAACGATTGAAACCTTGGGAATTTCTGGATGTCACCTTGAAGATCAAACTAATCCTAAAAGATGTGGTCATTTAGATAATAAAGAACTTGTTTCAACTCAAGACATGGTTAAAAAAATAAAAGCGGCAGTTGATGCTAGGGTTGATAAAAATTTTTTAATTATTGCTAGAACTGATGCAAATGCAGTTGAGGGTTTAGATAAAACTATAGATCGTTGCAAAGCATATGTAGATGCTGGAGCTGATATGATTTTTCCAGAAGCAATGAAAGATGAAACAGAATTTGAAAGAATGAGAAAAGAACTGAAATGTTATTTGCTGGCAAATATGACTGAATTTGGAAAATCAAAACTTTTAACTAAAAAAGAACTAGAAAATCTTGGTTATAATTTAGTTATATACCCTGTTACTACTCAAAGATTAGCAATGAAAAATGTAGAAGATGGACTAAGGCAAATTTTTGAAGAAGGTCATCAAAATAATGTTATTGATAAAATGCAAACACGAAAAAGACTTTATGAAGTTGTTGATTATGAAAAATATGGTGAATTTGATAAATCAATTTATAATTTTTCTAAAAAAGGACATGAATAATGAGTGATGAAATTAAAAAAGGTTTAATTGGTGTTATATCAGATGAAACTAAAGTTTCTGAAGTTATGCCGGATATTAATTCATTAACTTATCGTGGTTATACAGTTCAAGATCTTTGTGCAAAATGCAAATTCGAAGAGGTAGCTTATTTACTTTTGCATGATGATTTGCCAAACTCTAATCAACTCGAAGCCTTTGAAAAAGAGGAAAGAGCTAATAGACCAATATCTGAAAATTTAAAATCTATAATTAAAAAATATCCTAAAAATGCCCATCCAATGGATACAACCCGGACATCGGTTAGTCACATGGGTTTAGAAGACCCTGATGCCGCAGATAACTCAAAAGAAGCGAATATGAGAAAGTCAATGAGACTGCTTGCAAAAATTTCGACTGCTGTTGCTGCAGACTTTAGAGTGAGAAAAGGTCAGGATATAATTGACCCAGATCAAAATTTAGGATTTTGTGAAAATTTTTTTAATATGTGCTTTGGAAAGGTTCCAAGTGCTGAAGTTGTCAAAGCGTTTGATGTCTCTATGACTTTATATGCTGAGCATAGTTTTAATGCCTCTACATTCACATCAAGAGTGATATCGAGCAGTCTATCAGATCTCCATGGAGCAGTGGTTGGGGCAATCGCTAGTTTAAAGGGACCATTACACGGTGGAGCTAATGAAGCCGTAGCTCATATGTTAAATGAGGTTGGTTCTCCTGATAAAGCTGAACAGTTCATATTAAATAAAATTAAAAATAAAGAATTAATCATGGGATTTGGTCATAGAGTTTACAGAAATGGAGACTCTAGGGTCCCAACTATGACTGAATATTATCATAAAACTGCGCAGTACTATAAAAATAAAGAATTGCCTGAGATTTCAAGAATTCTTGAAAAAACAATGTTATGGGAAAAAAATATTAAACCAAATTTAGATTTTCCAGCTGGGCCCACCTATTATTTAATGGGTTTTGATATTGATTTTTTCACACCAATTTTTATTGTTTCAAGGATAACTGGTTGGTCGGCACATGTTATGGAGCAATTTGAAAATAACAAATTAATCAGGCCGCTTTCTAAATATACTGGTGCACCACATAGAAAAATTGAAAAGTAATACTTTAAATTTAGACAAATATCTTTGGAAAAAAAGATTAATTATTATTAAAGAAAACTATCCAGAAATTGATAGAATTAAAGAAGAATTAAAAGTTAATGAAGATAAAATTCAATCCTACAAAATCAAATGTATATTTGCAAAAGATGAAACTAATTCTTTAATAACCTTTGTAGGTTTAGATGGTTTAATTAAATTAGAAGATGAAAGTCTAGATTTGGATAAAATATTTAAATTAATATCAGCAATGCCTATGGCTAATTTTTAACAGAGTTTAAATACAGCAATATATCATTAGCAAATTTTTTTTGTGCTGAAGGTTTTCCACCAACATTTGAATAGAAAGTAATATCTAAAACTTTATGCTTTCTCTTTTGAAATTTTAAATCAGTCACATAGATACCGTGCGCAGCATTTTCATAAAGCCAAAGATCAATATTCTTTCCTTTTGCTTTTTGTTTTTTAAACCAAATCATATGATTTTCTGAATTTGAGTCTTTGAAACCAGACACTATCCTGTTACAATTTTTTGTATTTCCAGGTGTAGCTTCTGGAATTAATACGCTCATTCTACAAGATCCATGCCATAACCATCTCCAACCATCTTCTTTAGTGGCTCCGTAGTTATCTAATTTTCCAAAAGTTAAAATCATAGGGGTTTTAATATTATCGGGCATACCCATGCCTGAATGTGTTGGCGCATCAGAAATAACTGCTTTAATTTTTCTGGCGTCAAATACTGCACTAATATTTGCAGCAACTGTTGCGCCATTTGAAACACCATAAACATAGACTCTATTTCGATCTATTTTATTTTGTTTTAAGGCCCATTCGACAATTTGTTTCGCTAAAGGAAAAATCATTTCCTGTCTCGTATCATTTCCATATTTAATTGAATTTTCTTTATAATTTGAGATTCCATTCATTTTGTATGCATCAAACTCTAGAGTTGCAAAACCATTCTTATAAAGAAATCTCATTAATCTTTCTGCATCTTCACGACCACCCCCTCCGCCAATACCAATAACTAATGGGGGCAATTCTTTTGATTTAGGTATTTTAAATCTTACTGATGAATGACAAGGGTCAAAGTTTGCAGGTTTGCTTGTCAAAAAATACTTACCTTTAAAAAATTTAAAGGTACTTTTAGGTTGCGGATTACATTCTTTCGAAATTGAACTTTGGGTAAATCCTAAAAAAAATGAGAATATTAAAATTACTATTTTCATAATTTATTTTAAATTACTTTTAAAAAAAACTATTGTTCTTTTCATAGCATCTTTATAAATATCTGGGTTATAACCTACTCCACCTTTATATCTTGAGGATCCCCAATTATGACCGCCCTTGTCATAAATATGAACTTTGATATCTTTACATCTCTTTTTTGCTCTATCAATTTCTGGTTTTACAAACTTATATTTTTGAACGACATCTTTTTCTGGATGCAAAACAAGCAATGGAGAGCATTCTTTTTTAATATATTTAACTGGATATCCTTTTGTTAAATTTTTAGGACCTCCAAATTGCCAAACACCGTAGTGACTTGATGCAGCATTAATTTTTCCAGTTGATGACAAATATGTTGCCCAAAAACCACCATTTGAAAAACCAACTGCAAAAACATTGTTTGGATTAACTTTTGGATCTTTTTTAACCAGCTCAACTATTTCTAATAACTCTTGCTCAATATTTTTTCTAAATTGTGTAAATGTTTTTAATCTTGTTTTAGGAGTTATGCCATGTCTTTTAAAAAAATCAGGTGCATAGATTGCAAACCCTTCTTTTAAAAAAAATTCACCTCTATCATTAATATAAGCATCAGATTTATATCCTCCGCTAGTATGAAGTAATATTACTGCTGGGAAAGATCCATCTCCCTTCGGGTATTTTTTTTCGTGATATATTGGTTCGGCTATAGCAAAATTAGAAAATAATAAAAAAAATATTATAGCAAATCTCATGAGCTGAGAATATCAAGCCTATTAGTTTGTCAATTCCTTTTATATAAGGGTGCAATTTGTGAAAAAATCACAGCAAATATAATTAAAATTATACCAAATATTTTAATCTCATTTAAAAACTGATCTAAAATAAACCAGCCCGCAACAGCAGCAATAGCACCTTCCAAAGAAAAAATAATAGCAACTGGTGCCGGACTTAAATTTTGCTGACTAAATATTTGAAGCATAAAAGCAAATCCACTAGATAAAATACCAACGTATAAGATTTCTTTATATTCTAATAAAATATTTGAGAAAATTACCTCTTCAAAAACAAGCGCAGGTAAAAAAGTAAAAATAGAACCGATCAAGCATTGTAGTGCGGCAATTGTAATTGGATAGTTAAAAATCCTTAACAGCTTTGAAATAAAAACTATATGAAAAGACCAAAAAAGCGCATTAAATAAAGCAATACTATCCCCTAATCTTACTGCAACATTATCTAACTCAGTTAAAAACAAACCTCCTAATAAACATATAAAAATCGAAGGCCATACAGACCAGTGAATATTTTTTGAAAAGTAAAAGTAAGAAACAAATGGAACAAAAACGACATATAAAACAGTAAATACTGCAGTATTTGCAACATCAGTATAAAGTAATGCATACTGTTGAAGAGCATTGCCATAAGCAATTAAAAAACCAATAAACAAAAGATAAATAAATATCATTTTAAAATCATATTCATCTTGTTTTATTTTTTTAAAATCAATTATTATTAAAAATGGTAATAAAGTTAAAAAACCCAAAAATAATCTTGCTGATGTAAATGTAAGTGGACCGATATGATCCATGCCCATATCTTGAGCTACGAAAGCCGTACCCCAAATAAAAGAAGTTGTTAAAGCACAAATTAAAGAAAATACTTTTTTGTTCATAAAAAAAGAGCGGTATAATTATGTATACCGCTCTTTTAAATTTTATTCTAATTAATTACTTAGTGAAATCAAAAGCTTCAACCCATGAACCTTTTGTAGAAGCCTTAGAATATTCAGTAGCTCTACCTTCAAAGAAGTTCATGTGTTCAACACCATTTAGCATATTGTCTAACCATTCTAATGGGTTTTCTTTTACATCGTAAATTTCTTTTAATTTAAGTTGTGAAAGTCTACGATTAGCAATCCAACGAATGTAATCTTTAATTTGCTGTGCTGTTAATCCTTCAATTGGACCCATCTCAAATGCAAGATCAATAAAAGCATCTTCATGCTCAACGATTGTTCTACAAGCGTCTGTGATTTCTTTTTTCAACGACTCATCTAAAAGACCTGGGTTCTCAGCACAAAAAGTATTAAAGATTTTGATCATTGAATTACAATGCAAAGTTTCATCTCTTACCGACCATGTAACAACTTGGCCCATTCCTTTCATTTTATTAAATCTTGGGAAATTTAATAAAATTGCAAAACTTGCAAATAACTGAAGACCTTCTGTGAAAGCTGAGAATACCGCAACTGTTTTTGCAATTTCTCTTTTATTGTTAACATTGAAGTTCTGCATATAGTCATATTTATCTTTCATTTCTTTGTACTTTAAAAATGCTGAGTATTCAGACTCTGGCATTCCAATTGTATCAAGTAAATGTGAATAAGCTGCAACGTGAATTGTTTCCATTGAAGCAAATGCAGTCATCATCATTAAAACTTCTGTAGGTTTAAATACAGTTGTGTAATGTCTTAAATAACAATTGTTTACTTCAACGTCAGCTTGGGTAAAAAATCTAAATATTTGAGTTAAAAGATTTTTTTCGTGAGCTGTTAAGTTTTTTTGCCAATCCCTAACATCCTCTGCTAATGGAATTTCTTCTGGTAACCAATGAATTCTTTGCTGCGTTAACCAAGCATCATAACACCACGGATATCTAAATGGCTTATAAACTGCTTTTTCTTTTAATAATCCTTCATTATCACAATACCCATCGTAATAACCTGATTTTTCTTCTAATTTTGGCGCTACTGACATGATAAACACTCCTCGTAATCGTTTGTTTGTTGGTTTTGGTTTTGGTTTTTATTTTGCTTATTTGATTTTGCAAAAGTTTGACTAACTACTTCGGCTCTTTGTATAGATTTGGATCTACAGTAATAAAGGCTTTTTAAACCCTTCTTCCAAGCTTGGTAGTGAATTTGGTGTAAGTCTTTTTTATGAATATCAGCAGGAATAAATACATTTAATGATTGTGCCTGAGAAATATAAGGTGTTCTATCCGCTGAATGGTCAATTAACCACCTCTGATCAATTTCAAAAGCAGTTTTAAAAACATCTTTTTCGTTTTGTGACAAGAAATCTAAATGATCCACCGAACCTTGATTTGTAGTAATTGATGACCACACATCATTGGTATCTTGATTGTATTTTTGAAGAACTTTTTTTAGATACTTGTTTCTTACGTTAAAAGATCCGGATAAAGTTTTATGTGTATAGCTGTTTGCAGCAACTGGTTCAATACCTGGCGATGCCCCTCCACAAATAATAGAAATAGACGCTGTTGGAGCAATTGCCGTTTTATTTGAAAATCTCTCATTAATTCCATATTCAGCTGCATCTGGACAAGGACCTCTTTCTTCAGCTAGTTTTTTGGAAGCCGCGTTAACTTCCTTGTCAATTAATTGAAACATTTTTTTGTTCCAAACTTTTGCCATTACTGACTCCAATGGAATCATATGTCGTTGCATATAGGAGTGAAAACCCATAACTCCAAGACCAACACTTCTTTCCCTCATTGCAGAGTACTTTGCATCACTAAATGAGTCAGGAGCACGGTTAATAAAGTCCGTTAGAACATTATCTAAAAATCTCATAATATCTTCAATAAAACCTGGTTCGTCTTTCCACTCATCATAATTTTCTAAATTTAAAGATGACAAACAGCAAACTGCTGTTCTGTCTTTTCCATATTTATCAATACCAGTTGGTAAAGTGATTTCACTACATAGGTTTGATGTCTTTACAGTTAAACCTGCAAGTTTATGGTGCTGTGGTATCATTCTATTAACTGTATCAATATAAACAATATACGGTTCACCTGTTTCAACTCTTGCAGTCAATAGTCTTATCCATAAGTTTCTTGCTTTAATTGTTGATTGCACAGTTCCGTCATAAGGGCTTTTTAATGCCCAATCAGCATCAGTTTCAACAGCTCGCATAAAAGCATCTGTGACTAGTACACCGTGATGTAAATTTAAAGCTCTTCTATTAGGATCTCCTCCGGTTGGTCTTCTCATTTCAATGAACTCCTCAATTTCCGGGTGATCTATAGGTAAATAACATGCAGCAGATCCCCTTCTTAAAGATCCTTGGCTAATTGCCAATGTGAGAGAATCCATAACTTTAATAAATGGAATAATTCCAGATGTCTTGCCTACGCGACCAACTTTTTCACCAATTGATCTTAAGTTTCCCCAATAGCTACCAATACCTCCACCCTTTGATGCTAACCAAACATTTTCGCTCCAAAGATTTACAATCCCGTCAAGTGAATCAGATGCTTCATTTAAAAAGCAAGAAATAGGTAAACCTCTTGTTGTGCCAGCATTAGACAAAACTGGTGTTGCAGGCATAAACCAAAGCTTAGAAATATAATTATATAACCTCTGAGCGTGAAGATTGTCATCGGCGTAAGTTGCGGCTACTCTTGCAAATAAATCTTGGTAAGATTCATTTTCGCTCAAATACCTATCGGTTAATGTCGCCTTACCAAAGTCTGTTAAATTTGAATCTTTTGATCTATCGATCTTGATCGTGATTCCTTTTTCATTTTGAAATAATTCAGTATCATTAGATAGGCTAAATAAGTCAGGTCTTTTTAAATCAGAGTCAATTTTGCTAGATTTTTCGACAATTTTCTCTTTATTCTCTTCCAAAGCAGTTTTAATTGCCAGAGCGATGTTATCTTGCATTTATTAGCCTTTTTGTTACGTTTATATGTAAAAACAACTATATGTTGTGTACTAAAAGCTTGAGTATACTAATTGTATGGCCCAAGCAAGAGAACATAATATGAACTTAAAAAAAAATCAATAAGAAAATTCCAACCTGTTAATTATTAACTTTAAAATAAACCCTGAATTCATTAATGCTTTCATATGTCTGATTCTTCTGTCCACATTAATCACAATGGTTTTAGAGAATATGATGCTAGGTGGTTGTATCCAGACGATATTAACCTAGGAGGTATTAAAAATTTAGGACACGGACTCGGTTCTCAAATCGTATCAGAAACAGAAAAAAAAAATCCTAGAGTTGTTGTTGGTTATGATTACAGATCTTATAGTGAAGAAATTAAAAACGCCTTAGTTAAAGGTTTAGTTTCTGCTGGATGTAATGTTGAAGATCTAGGTCTATCTTTATCTCCCATGGCTTATTTTGCGCAATTTGAATTGGAAGCTGATGGTGTAGCGATGGTTACCGCTAGTCATAATGAAAATGGATGGACAGGAGTTAAAATGGGAATTGCAAAAGGCTTAACTCATGCTCCTGAAGAAATGCAAGAATTAAAAGAAATCGTGTTAAAAAAAAATTTTATAAACGGTCAAGGAAGTATAAAAAAAATAGATAATTTCATTGATGTTTATAAAAAAAATTTAATATCAAAAAATAAAATAACAAAAAAAATTAAAGCTGTTGTTGCGTGCGGTAATGGAACTGCCGGCATCTTTGCACCAGATATATTAAGAGGTATAGGTTGTGAAGTTATTGAAATGGATTGTAATCTTGATTATAGTTTTCCAAAATATAATCCAAATCCTGAGGATCTTAAAATGCTTCATGCAATTTCAAAAACTGTTAAAGAAAAAAATGCAGATGTTGGCTTTGGATTTGATGGTGACGGAGATCGAGTTGGTGTTATCGATAATAATGGTAATGAAATATTTTCAGATAAAATTGGACTACTTATTGCAAGAAATCTCGCGCCTCAATACCCAGGTTCAAAATTTATAATTGATGTTAAATCAACAGGATTATTTTCTCAAGATGAAATTTTAAAAAAAAATAATTGCGAAACAATTTTATGGAAAACTGGACACTCTCATATCAAAAGAAAGGTTAATAAAGAAAAGGCATTAGCTGGATTTGAAAAGAGTGGTCACTTCTTTTTTAATGAGCCATTAGGACTTGGATATGATGATGGTATCAACTCTGCGATTCAAGTTTGTCACTTATTAAATAATCAAAATAAAAAAATGAATGAAATTATAAATGAACTTCCAAAAACTTATCAAACACCAACAATGGCACCTTTTTGCAAAGATGAAGAAAAATATAATGTTGTTAATAGTTTAGTTGATAAATTTAAAAAATTTAAAGAAGATAAAGTTCTAATAGATGGTGAAGAGATAAAAAATATTTTAACAGTTAATGGCGTGAGGTTTTCTTTAAGTGATGGATCTTGGGGTTTAATAAGAGCATCATCAAACAAACCTTCTTTAGTCGTGGTAACTGAAAGTCCAACTTCAGACAAAAGAAAGAAAGCAATTTTTGATTTTATTGATAAAAATTTACAGGAAACTGGAAAAATTGGTGAATACGATCAAAAAATTTAATTAAATTATCTTTTTCAACTTTAATAATATTTTTTCTAATTCTTTTTTTTTATATGGCTTTGGTTTTGTCACCCAAACAGATAGAGGCCATGTTAAATCTTTTTTGTGCCTTGGGATCACATGAATGTGCAATTGAGGAATGATGTTCCCAATTTTTTCTACATTTAAATTGGCGCATTTAAAATGTCTTTTCATTTGCTTGCTACAATGTTGAATTTCATTCAAAAGCTGAATCTGATCTTTTCTTTTTAAATCTAAAATTTGTGACACCTTTACTCTTTTAGGAATTAACATTAGCCAAGGAAATTTGGAATTATCGTTCAGCCTTACATGGCAGAGTTTTAATTCTTTAATAAAATGACTAGTTTTGTTAAACTTCTTATTAAGTTGAAACTTCAAGCGATTATTCCTCGATTTTTATAATCTTTAATTTCTAAATCTGAATAACCAAAATTTTTCATAATCTCCAATGTATGTTCACCAAAAATTGGTGCACCTGTACTTTTTTCACTTTTTGATTTTGAAAATTTGATTGGCATACCGATGGCCTTGGATTTTCCAGCTTTTTTGTTTTCTACCTCAACAATCATTTTTCTATCTATCGTATGAGGGTCATTATGCATTTCAATTATTGAGTTAATTGGACCGCAAGGCAAGCCTTCTTTATCAAAAATATCTATCCATTCTTTTGAGGTTTTTTTTAACATTTCTTTTGAAATCACCTCAATAAGAGAATTTAAATTTTTCATCCTATTGTCGTTACTATTAAACTTTTCATCCTCTTGTAACTCTTCTTTGTTTAAAGCTTTAATTAATCGTAACCAAGTTTTTTGATT
>Ga0222719_10003013_pt1 | contig 15108 bp, 32 predicted proteins | sample C33_34DmetaG_FD_165039 | JGI IMG/M metagenome (GOLD analysis project Ga0222719, IMG submission 165039) | Estuarine water microbial communities from San Francisco Bay, California, United States - C33_34D | ecosystem: Environmental > Aquatic > Marine > Unclassified | place: USA: California...
GCACAGAGTAGTGGAGCACCAAACGATTTCCACTACTACACATATGATGTAGGTACCTTTACCCTAATCTCACCAGCAAGTGATGAGGTTGAGAATGATGAATGGTATGTTGAGGTATTTGAAACTCCGGAGATTAGATTTACTAATCCTACAGAGGTGAGTATTCTATTGACGTTACTAACAAACAATTATAATGAATAAGATAGTTTTAGCATTGTTATTGAGTATGATTGTACTACCTTCTTGTGAGAATACTTATAAGCCAAATAAGAACTACCGCTATAAATTTAGTGGTATGTCACATAAAGATAATATTGGTAGAAAGATATATGGGTCACATTATTTTATATTAGATGAACCTATTAAAGACATGGCATCTTTCAAAGAATGTTATGTAAATTACTTAGAATGGTCAGGATTAGATAAGGAAGGTATTTACAAAAAGAACTTTTACGCTGACCGAAAGAATGTTTATTTCACATTAGAGAAAGAAATTTGGGGTCACGTTACGATTACTGATGCAGACCTTTGCAATTAACAAATAAAACAATTATACAGAGAATGATTGAGTTTAAATGGATGGTAGTTATACTAACAGTTGTTGTGAGTGCATTGTTTATCTACCTAACCGGTAAAGCAGAGAATAAAGATGATTGATTTAATTTTAATTGGACTGCTGGGTTTAGCAGGAGTAGTAAGTTTCGTAATTGTCAAAGAAGTATTCCAGTGGGGATACAATAAAGTAAATAGTAAATGATAGAAGTCCTTAAGCATAGTTTCGGTCTTTGTGGAGAGCATTGGCATCCAAATTTCTGGACAATTTTATTAGGAGGATTTGGAATCCTGCCTGCAATTTCTTATATTAAGGTATATTTAAAAAACAAGTTATGGAAATCAAAATGATGAGTCTATTCGACTATTTAGGACGCCCTGCTGGCGGTGAATTAGGTAAGCAAGTTTATAATACAGCTTACCAGTTAAAAGTACCTGTAGAGACTCGCCGTGTAGAGACTAAGAAGTACACAGGCGATGTTATGTTATACCCAGAAGGGTTTTTGAAAGAATACTTTACCGATAAGCAGAATGGCTAAACTAATTCGAGTAGAAACCGATTACCGCTATTACGCAGTAGAGCTAACTGAAGAACAGTTACAACGGTATAACTCAGGCGACGATGATCTCGTAGATGAGGTAATGGATGAAGTTTACGATGAAATGGAAAATGTTCGTACTAAAGATGGTGGAACTGAATATTATATTGAAGAATAATGGCTAATATTTGTAGAACAGAAGTTAAACTTCAAGGAACAAAGGAAGCACTTGACTACTTTGTAGAAAAATTTGAAAATTGTAACGACGGTAAGTATCCGAATGAAAAAGATACTCCTCATATTGTCGATGTATTCGGAGCAGAAGCTGAACTCTTTATTGATAGAGTAGGTTCTAAATGGGTACAAAAGTACGACTACTACGGCACAGACACAGAATTTGAGTTTAGCTTAGAATCTGCATGGTACCCTCCTTCAGATATGCTGAAAGAAATGCACCGACAGTTAGTCGCAATCGACCCGGATATCGTATTTACTGCACGTTACTGGGATGAAGGATACGATCCAATCGGAGTAATTAAAATTACCGATGCTGGCCAGTACCTTACTCTCGAAGAAGTGCCAATGAGTGAAGACGAATATAGAGATGAATACCCAGATGATGAAGATATGGATGATTATTATGATCAAGAAATTGAATGGTTATTCGGAGACTTAGAAAGACAGTTAAACATAGCGTAAGCCTATACGCTCAAAATACCTGGCAAATTAAAATATATTAAACGATGGCAAAACATGCTGTAGTGTCCTTATCTGGAGGGATGGACTCCTCAACGTTACTATTAAGAACTTTATCTGAGTTTGATACTGTAACTGCTTTAAGTTTTGATTACGGTCAAAAGCACCGTGTAGAGTTAGAAAGAGCTCAAGCTCTTGTAGATTACTTAAACGAGAATGGACATAAGGTGACTTACCAGACTATTAAATTAGACGGGTTAGTTAGCTTGTTAAACTCTGCTTTAGTAGACGGAGGAGATGAAGTGCCGGAAGGTCACTATGCTCACGAAAATATGAAAGCTACTGTAGTTCCTAATCGCAACAAGATCTTCGCTTCTATTACACAAGCTGTTGCACTATCAATTGCAAATGAGAAAGAAGAAGAGACCTCCATTGCGCTAGGTATTCACGCAGGCGATCATGACATTTACCCGGACTGTAGACAAGAGTTCCGTGATGCTGACGATGCTGCTTTTAGGATCGGTAACTGGGATGCTGATCGTGTATCTTATTTCACACCTTACCTACTGGGTGATAAATTCGACATCTTAGAAGACGGATTGGTATTATGTGAGAAATTAGGTATTGACTTTGATGAAGTTTACTCTCGTACAAATACCTCTTATAAACCAATGCAGCATAATAGTGTATGGTTCTCAGATTATAAATCAGCATCTTCAGTAGAACGTATTGAAGCTTTTATCAAACTAGGACGTAAAGATCCTGTTGCTTACGCTGACGAGACTGGACCAGTAGATTGGGGAGTAGCTCGAGCGCATGCTGCTAAAGTTTTAGCAGAGCATGTATAATAAGTTGGAGGGAGCGTTGGCTCCCTTCTCTTTTTTTCTTATCTTTAGATAAATAATAACAATATGGGAGACGGTAGAACAAATCTATTTAGAAATATGTGGACTAGAACAACTACAAACGACAAAGTTTTAGAGGAAGGAATGGTAGATACGACACCATTTAGACAGAAAAAAGCCGACCAGTATCCGATTGGAGCTACTTTAGAGGAGCAAGCTAGACATACTGACTGGGAAGAAGAACTTAAACATATGCCTGATCAGAGGTTGCATAGGACTATAAGCTTTATCAAGTCTGCAATACGCATTGCTGGTTGTGTGATGGGCATTACGAGTAGCATACCCCTAGGTTTTGTTCTCCTCCTTATAGCTGAAGTAGTAGGAATCGTAGAAGAATTAGTATAGTATGAAGTATTTGAAATTTGAAGCAAGCTGGTGCGGTGCTTGCAAGATGGTACAACCGCAATTGAATAAAGTATCAGCAGAAGGTATTACTGTTGAGAAGATTGACGCAGAGAGTAACAACGACATGGTCGTTGAGTACAATGTACGTAATCTCCCTACTGTAGTTCTAGTAGACGACTCAGGTAAAGAGTTTTACAGAACAGTAGGCAGTAAAATGAAAGCTGCTGAATTAGTAGAGACTTATAATAGTTTTACAAATGTTTAGAAGCACAAAGAAGTTTGACGGATTCAGTACAGTATTCCGTCAGTGGAAAGCAAATACCACACACTGCCAGTACTTACATGGTTACGATGTAGAGTTCAGAATTACCTTTGAAGGTGAGTTAGACGAACGTAACTGGGTGTGGGACTTCGGAGGAATGAAGAGAGCAAACAATACTATTGACGGTATGATGCCTAAAGAGTGGATGGACCATATGTTTGACCACACTTTTGTAGTAGCTGAAGATGATCCATTTAAAGAGTCTTTCTTAAAGATGGATGAGGCTGGAGTAGCTCAAGTAAGAATAGTTCCTGCTGTCGGAGCAGAAAGATTCGCTGAGTACGTTTACACTAAAGTAAATGAATTCGTTCAGGCAGAAACAGAAGGAAGAGTACGAGTTGTACGAGTAGAGTTCATGGAAAACCACAAGAACTCAGCTATTTATGAAGAATAATAACAGTGTCGTAGCACCACTAAAAAAACACATCTTATGGGATTAAATCCAAAACTATGGGACAAGACCGCCCCTTTAGGTCGAATTACAGATTATGAAAAAGTCTTACCAATCGTTGAACTCTATCGTTGCGTCCAATCTGAAGGATCTCGCTTTGGCCGTCCTACAATTGCTGTACGTACTACTGGCTGCACTCACCGCTGTTTCTTTGGTGAAGGTGGTTGGTGTGATAGCTGGTATACTTCAATACACCCAGAGAAAGGTGGTTTTACATTTAACGACATTATTAAGATCTATGATGAGAATCCTCACGTTAAGGAAATGATGCTAACGGGTGGTTCACCTACAATGCATCCAGCATTAGTAAACGAACTAACTCACTTTGCACATGAAAGAGGTATCCTCATTACTATCGAGACTGAAGGAAGTCATTTCCTCGAAACAGATTATCCGATTGGTCTCCTTTCTATCTCACCTAAGTTTAGTAATAGTGTCCCTGTTGTTGGTGCCCTTACTCCCAACGGATCGGTTACGGATGAGAAGATGGTTTCGACGCACAATCGTCTTCGCCTTAACACTGAAGCCATTAGAAAGAGTATTGGTTATCATGCTGACTTCCATTATAAGCCTGTGTGGGATGGCACTGATAGTGGCCTCGCTGAGATAGAAGCTTACAGAGTAGAGCTTGGTATTCCTAAGGATAAGACTTACCTTATGCCAGCTGGAGATACTCGAGAAACATTAATTGAGATGTACCCTAAGGTATTTGAACTATGTGCAGAGGTGGGTTACAATATGACCGGACGAGATCACATTATAGCTTACGACCAAAGACGCGCTGTGTGATGTCTAGAGCATTAGAATTGTTAACACAGATCGAAGAGAATGTTTCGGTATGTTGTGCAATCACAATGGAGCCGGAAGAGGTTTTAGAACTAATAGATGAACTCAGAGAGATACTAGAGAATGGCCAAAATTAGAGGTATAGCGATCGTAGCAGTTTATGTACTCTTAATCAGAGTATTGCTCGGTCCTTTACCGATGGGCATTTGGGAAACGATTCTACTGATAGTAGGAAGTGGAATGATGCTCGGAGAGTTATTTGAAGATTATTTAGAATGAATAGATTAGACACAGATTATCAAGCACTCCTAAAGGATATCATTTATAATGGTAGAGAGAAAGGAGATAGAACCGGAACCGGAACATTATCAGTATTCGGTAGACAGATCAGACATAAGATGTCAGATGGTTATCCCCTACTCACTACAAAGAAAATGGCATTTAGAACTATGGTAACTGAGTTGCTATGGTTTTTAAAAGGAGATACCAACATTAAATATTTGGTAGACAACGGATGTAACATTTGGAATGGTGATGCATTTAAAAACTACATAAGTAACACTAATGAGTATAAGGGTAATTGGCCAGATACGATAGAAGAGTTTATTGAACGTATTAAGACTGATGATGAGTTTGCTGCTAAGTGGGGTGAGTTGGGTCCTATCTATGGTAAGCAGTGGAGAGATTTAGAAACTCAAACTTTAATTCCAATGAATCTAAAAGTTGGTGGCGAGGTTCAATATACAAATGGGACAAAAAGAATTGACCAAATCCAAAACCTAATCAACGAACTCAAAAACAATCCCGATAGTAGAAGATTGATGGTATCAGCTTGGAATGTAGGTGAGTTAGATGAAATGACTCTTCCCCCATGCCATTACGGATTTCAAGTTTATACTAGAGAGCTTTTACCTAATGAGCGTAAAGTAGAATGGGCAAAGAGTATTGGCAAGGATCCAAGCTATGCTTATAAATTAAGTCAAGAAGATCTAGATGCAAAAGGCTTCCCACGTAGAACAATCTCACTGATGTGGAATCAGAGAAGTGTAGATACTTTCTTAGGACTACCATTCAACATATCTTCATACGGAGCATTATTATGTTTGATAGCAGAAGAAGTTAACATGCTTCCAGATGAATTGATTGGTAACTTAGGTGATGTGCATCTGTATAAGAATCATATCTCTCAAGCTAAGGAGCAAATGGAAAGAGAGCCTTTTGAACTTCCTACTGTAGAGTTTACAAATGTAGATGTACTGAACGGAGAGTTTGATTACGAGGTTAAGGATTACGAATGTCATCCAACAATTAAAGCACCTTTGAGTAACTAATGACTGTAGAGATACTTTACCACGATATGGAAGAGGACATCGCTCAGATGTTTACCTCGAATGAGTTTGTATCAATCTCAATCGATTATATGTTTAATGCAGTAATGGGTTGGAAAGATGGAAAAGAATTCGTAATTTACGATTTCAGTCCTATATGCAGATTAGATAATAGAAAGCATACTTACGAGTTAGAATGGGATTGTGATAAAATAGTTATAGACTTTGAGAAAACCTGAGATTATAGCACTAGGAGACGACTGGTTCGAAATTATTAGAATCTTAAGAGACGATCCTAAGTACGACGCAGCAGTTTTGAGAGAATATTGGAACTGTGATAGGACCTTCCGCAAAGACGGAATGTTATACTTTTGTAACGAAATACCTAAAATAGATTATCAAGAATTATGAAAAAATGGACAACGCTTACGCTTCTGGGGCTCTTATTCTGCTCTGGACTTACATCGCTATCAGGTCAAACACACCACATAGAGACAAACATCTTTACAGTAGATTACGACGAAGGTTTAGAACAACCTATCAAACTATCCTACACAGTTCAATGTGCAACCGGAGACGCAAGTAGACACGGATTAAATTTCTGGAAGGTAGATGGATTTCATACCTCAGATAATAACGACTATAAAGACAATCCGTACGATAAAGGACACTTAGCTCCAGCAGCAGCCTTCAACTGTACCCGGGACATGGTTAAAGCAACCTTCAGTTACTTAAACTGCGCCTTACAGCATGAAGGTCTGAACAGAGGTCCATGGAAAGAGCTGGAAGCAGCAGAGAGAACATTAGCACTCTTTTATGATGTAGATGTAACTATCTGGGTAATCTTTGATGAGAATCCAAAACGAGTACCAGGAGGTGCAGCTATTCCAAGAGCATTTAGAAAGACAGTTACGTTTGATGGACAGACTTACGAGTACTACTTCCCTAACGAAGATGTAGCAGGTCAAGATTGGTACACATTCGGAACAGAAGGCAACCCAGTAAAATAAAAAAAATGAAAAGATTAATGGTTTTAGTAGCACTAGCAGTAAGTTTAACTGCTAATGCTTCACACCTCTTAGGAGGAATGGTTACAGTGGCTCAAACGAGTCAAGATTCAACAAGTGTAGGAGTATACCTATTGACAGACCCCCAGGGTATTTCTGGACCAAATACAATTTATGTTGAGAAGTGGGAGATGAATTCTCAAGGCTGGTATGTTCAAAATGGAACAGTAGCTTTAGATAAATCATCTACACTATCACATCAAGGAATGAATGTGAATACTTACGTAAGTGATTATTTAGATTTAGATTCTAATAAGTATCGATTTATTTATAAGAATTGCTGTTGGGGAATGCTAAGTAACTCATCAAACTCCTTTAGTTCAGAGTTTGTAATCTCAGCCGACTATTGGCATATTCCAAATAATTCACTTCCTTATGCTGAAAATCCTTTGATTGTGAATTTACAGAAGGATACTCTAAACACAATGAAACCTGTCTGGGGAATCTTTAACTGCTTCTTATCTCAACTCGATAACGACTCAGTTAATGTAACACAATCTGATTTATACTCAGGATACGCTAATGGAGTATTTGTACCTCAAGTACATACAGCTTTAAACATGCACGTATCAAATGACAGTGTAAGCTGGACTCCAACAATGTTAGGTAACTTTGGTACCGGATTTGAAATTGCTGAGTATAGAAATGGAGATAAAATAGGTATTCAGAGAATCCAATGGACATTTAGAGTGCTTACTTCAACAATCGGTATTGAAGAGAATATTGCGGATCGTAATATGCAATACGAAGTATACGATTGGTACGGAAGATACTTAGGTACTTCGTTGGAGAATCAAAAAGGATTTCTTATCTTACGATACAGTGACGGTAAAGTAGAAAAAGTCTTTTGCAACTAATAAGTACACACCCAATTAAAAAATCAGATCTAGGATTCCATGCTAACCTCTTCGGAGGTAAGCTCCTAGCCTGGTTAGACGCTTCAGCAGCAGCATATGCAATGGAGGTATGTGATACCCCGAGAATGGTTACAGTAAAGATCGACGAGTGTGTATTTAAGAAAGCTGCCAGAGAAGGTCAGATGATTAAGATGTACGGTAGTGTAGATACAATCGGCACTACTTCAATCACACTTTACATGGAGGCTCGCTCCCATAATGTATATTCTGGAAAGCAGAATGTAATCTTATCTACAAAGATTAAGTTTGTAAGGATAGATGAGAATAACGATCCTATTCCAATTTCAGATCGAGTAAGAGATAAATTTCAATGAGAAGTTATTTTAAAAGGATAAAAGATATCCTCACATATTACGATTACGAGCCGCTTATCTTCTTTGTAGCTCTATACGATTTTATAGACTTATCCGCTATACTATTAGGAACGGATGAGTGGAATTGTAATTTCTTTCAAACATTTGATGTATGGAGATTCTATGATTGGATGCCATTTTTATATTGGTTAGGTTCAGTTTTAATATTACTTACACTAAATAACAAAAAATTACTAACTCCAATTATAACATTTCACGCTATACAATCTTTAGTATATTTGGTTGATGCCTTTATATTAGATAACGCAGGCCTATACGATAGTTGGGGATGGTGGTCTTACCAATGGTTATTAGATATGACTTCACAATTGTTCTGGGGATTTGCTTGGATTTGGATTCTATTCCAAATGAAGAAGAAAGAATTATATCAAAGATTGAGAATGTAATGGACTATACTACAGTAATAACAACACTATTGACTTGTGTATTTGGAGCAGGAGCATGGAAGTTCTATACCTATGTGGTTAAGTCCAAAGCTAAACAAAGAACAGAGACTATAGATCAGCACAACATCTACAGAGATGATTTAAGAAAGAGAGTTGAGAAGCTGGAAAACGATAAAGATAGTTGTATTGATGAACTATCAGAACTAAAAGCAGAAGTAGCAGCACTCAGGATGAAGATAGAGTTTTTAGAAAAAGGTAAAAAGTAAGTTATGGAGATACTTTTCAACAAAGAAGAGATTGAGTTTAAGACTAAGATTATTGCTAAGCAAATTTCGGACGAACATCGAGGAGACGGAACACCAATTGTGTTTGTCTGCTTATTAACCGGAGGGTTTATATTCTTCTCAGATCTTACGCAAGAAACAAAGTTAGACTTTGAAGTTGACTTTATGAGAGTAAAATCTTATATTAGTAAACGTAAGCAAGGAGACATTCAGGTTACTAAAGATCTAGAGACAGCTATCAAAGGTAAGCATGTTTATATCATTGATGACATTTACGATAGCGGTAGAACTATGCAATCAGTTACGAAGTACTTACGAGTAAAAGAACCTCGTTCTCTGAATGTAGTTACTCTTTTAAAGAGGGAACAGAATGCTGTCGATGCTAGTGATTTTGCCGATAGTTTTATCTATGGATTTGAAATCAAAGGTGAATGGGTAGTAGGTTATGGAATGGATAATGAAAAAGGTTATTGTAGAAATTACGCAGGAATATTTGCTGTCTAAAGAAATATTTCGTATATTAATAGAGGTGTTGAAGCACCACCTTAAAAAAACAAATATAAATGGCTAAGAAGTTTATTGACGGTACTGAACTAGTACAAGCAGGATTCGCCAACGGAATCTCAACACAGTTGGCAGAGAAGCAGGTTAAAGAAGGACCTGAAGCAAGATTAACAGATCGTGAAAAGCAAAAGATTATTACGCAAGCTGCCAAGCACTTTGGTAATTTTCTTACAGCTCTAGGATGCGACTGGGCATCAGATCCTAATTCATCTGAAACTCCAATGAGAGTAGCTAAGGCTTACGTAAATGATCTGTGGGCAGGACGTTTCTCACCGCTGGATAAGATTACTGCCTTCCCTTCGGACGGGTATACAGGTATCGTTCAAGAGAGTAATATACCGGTCACTTCCATGTGTTCACACCATCACCAGACTATACAAGGAACGGTTAGTATTGCTTACGTACCATCAGCATCCGGTAAAGTAGTTGGTTTATCTAAATTGAATCGTATTGTAGAGCAGTTCGGTCGTAGAGGAGCTATCCAAGAACAATTCACAGTTGCTATTCATAACGCAGTAGATAAGATTTGCGAAGGTAACTTAGGAGTAGCGGTAATGGTTAATGCAACTCACAACTGTGTAAGCTGTCGAGGAGTTAAGCATACAGGAGCAGCAATGCAAACAGCTCAATTATCAGGATGCTTCTTAGAAGAGGACTCAGCAAGAGCAGAGTTCTATAAGAATATCGAACTATCAAGTAAATGTTAAAAAAATTATTATGCAGTATTGGCAAGTAACAGTTCAGTTTGAACGTGAGAACGACCGAGGTCGTGTACAGAAGGTAAGAGAGATTTACCTCATTGATGCAATGTCCGGAACAGAGGCAGAAGCAAAAACTTATAAGTACTTAGAGGAAGAAGGTGAGACAGCTTTTCAAGTGATTAGCTTAGCTCAATCTCGTATTTTAAAAGTTGTAGATTAGAAATACTTTTCTTATCTTTAGAGAAATAATAAGTTATGAATAAGAAAGTACCTTTTGTAGACGAAGTAGAGATCTTTAACTCTACTTTCGGTAAACCTAATAACTACGAACCTACCGTACCAGCTGATACTAAGCTAACGAACTTCGTAGTTGACTTTATTAAAGAAGAGACAGAAGAATTAGCTGAAGCTATTGAAAACGGAGACATTGTAGAAGTATTAGATGCAATCTGCGACCTTCTCTATGTAGCTGTAGGCAATGCTGCGATGGTGTTTGGTGTTAAGGATAAGCTTATAGATGCATATGCTGAAGTTCAAGCATCGAATATGTCTAAGAGTTGTGCTACTTTAGAGGAAGCTGAAGAGACTATTACGGTAAGATCAGAACAGCACGGTCCTTGTCACACTAAGCAGGTAGGAGAACGTTGGGTTGTATATCGTACATCAGATGATAAGGTAATGAAGTCTATTAATTATTTTGCACCTGATCTAAAGCAATTCTTTACTGAAGACGAAATTAAGAAAGCCTATGAAGATCGCAAAGGAAATAATTAAGAAGTATTCGAGATGGTCAGAAGACCTTAATGAAGAAGTGATCCCAGTCTCTACATTAGAGGCGATGATAAACGAGTTTGAGAACAAACCTTTTGAAGATCAGTTAGCAGAACTTCAAAACGCTATGAAGCAGCTCGATAATATGTTTAACGACTTAGGAAGTAAATTGAATGATTAAAATAGCACACGAAAGCCCTAAGACATGCTTTGATACCGTTCAGAGTATGACAGACTACGATTACGCTCTAGTCCACTTATTTGAAGAAGATCCAGAGTACTTGGAACTATTCTTAGACGCTAAAGCAGAAGGTAGAGAGATTATTTTAGATAACTCTATCTTTGAATTAGAAGAGGCTTTTGATGCTGATCGTTTTGCTTACTGGATTGAAAAACTTCAACCAGCATGGTACATTGTACCTGACTCTTTAGAGAACGCTAAGAAGACTTTATCCAATATGGCATCCTGGAACCTGAAATATAAGGACTTACCGGGAAAGAAGATCGGAGTAGTACAGGGTAAGACATACTCAGAGATTGTAGGCTGTTACGACTATATGGCAAATATTGCTGATGTCGATATGATTGCTATCTCATTCGACTACTCTTACTACGAAGAGAAGTTTCCGCATCCTAATAAGTATGTAAGTTGGATGCTAGGTCGAGTACAATTACTAGGACGTATGCTTAAAGAAGGCCATATTGATATTGAGAAACCTCATCACCTTTTAGGTTGCGGACTACCTCAAGAGTTCTCTTTCTACAATAATGCAGGATGGGATTGGATCTACTCACTAGATACTTCCAACCCTGTCGTACACGGCCTGAAAGGTATTGAGTACAAAGACTCTGGACTTTGGGATAAAGAATCTCAGAAGTTATTTACTATGATTAACTCAGATGTAACTGAAGAGCAGTTGAGTACTATCAAGTTTAATGTTAACATGTTTAGACAATTAGCAAATGGCACAACGTCCATGGATAGCATTCTTTAGTCAGACTGGATCTGAGATTGTAAACATAAGTAAAGCTCTTGGAAGGGAGCCTGACCTTATTATTACTAATGAGAGACCTGATCGCTTAAGAAAGATTAACGAAGGTATTGAGCTGTGTTATATGATGCCGAACAAGCCTACGTTAGAAGATTATAAAAATATCTTAAATGCATATGAGAATCCTCTCATTACTTTGCACGGATGGTTAAGGATTGTTCCGGAAGAGATTGCTGACCAGTATGAGATATTTAACGGTCATCCAGGCCTTATAACCTTATATCCAGACCTTAAAGGTAAGGATCCTCAGGAAAAAGCTTGGAAAGCTAACTATAAAACTATCGGCAGTGTTATTCATAAAGTAACTGCTGGAGTTGACGAAGGTCCTGTAGTTATGGAAAGAGCTTATAATTCACCGAATTTGTTGTCTCTTAACGATACTTTTCGTATATTGCATAATATATCAACGGACTTATGGATTAAGTTCTTTAAAGAGAGGTTATGGTAAAGAGAGTGGCATTAGTAGGAGCTAGTAGTACTGGAAAGACTACTGTGTATGAATTATTAAAGAATAGGTTAACAGATTATAAGTTTGTTAACGAAAGTACTCGTACAGTTAAACGATACGGCTTTCCTATCAATGAGGAAGGTACTTCAGAGACTCAGTTAGCTATTAGTAACTTTCACTTAGAAGCTTTACTCTCTCCTAATAACTTATTACTAGACAGAGGATATATTGATTTGATAGTTTATACCCGTCATATGGATGTATCACCGTTTACTCGTAATTATATCGAAGATACTTTCGAGAGAGTGCATAAAGAGTATACTCATTATATTTACTTCCCTATCGAGTTTGCAGCAGTAGACGATGGTGAAAGAAGTGTTAATGAGGAATGGAGAAAGACTATCGATGAAGAGTTCAGAAATATACTAGGAGACCTAGACCAACCCTATCTGACTGTAACAGGGTCACCATTGCAGCGAGTCGAACAAATTTTAAATTTTATTAAGTAAATGGAAGAAGTTAAAAATTACAACGCAGTAGTTGAGATTGCTAACAAGCACTTAGGTAAAGTAGGTGGAGAAGGGTACAAAGCTGTATACGATCCAGAACTACTAGTCGCTGTACCTCGTTATTTGAATAGAGAGGCTTACGGTATTGAAGAAGGTAAATTACCTTTTGTTGGAGTGGATAGCTGGAACTGTTATGAAGTATCTGCTATTACAGAAAAAGGACAGCCTGTAGCAGGTATGTTAAAGATTGTATGTCCAGCTGATACAGAGTTTCACGTTGAGTCTAAATCAATTAAGCTGTACTTAAACTCTTTAAATATGACTCCGATGGGTCAGACAGCAAAGGAGTGTATCAAGCAAATCGAAGCGACGGTATCAAAAGACCTAACTGAGCTGTTAGGAGGCAATGTTACTTGTAGTTTCTTTGGCAACGATCACGATGCTGAGTATGAGTTAATGGGCTATCAAGATTTAGCAGCTATTGCTAATCTAGACAATATAGAGTTTACAGCATTTAAATCAGATGCTTCTCAATTGAAGATTGCCAATACTGTCGGTAATGATGTACCGATGAGAGTCAAGTCTAACCTTCTTCGTAGTAACTGTCGTGTAACTAACCAGCCTGACTGGGGTGATGTGTATATTGATATTGAAGGAAAGAATATTCCTGATGTAGCATCACTAGCAAAGTATATTGTAAGTCACCGTACAGTATCTCATTTCCACGAAGAGATTTGTGAAATGGTCTTTACTCACCTCATGGAAGCTTACCAGCCGGAAAAACTCATGGTAGCATGTCTCTACACTCGTAGAGGTGGGTTAGATATTAATCCTATCAGAGCTACTCATGCAGAGATGATTCCCAACTGGTTTGATGCCTCTGGTATGAGAATGAAGAAAACATTACGTCAGTAATGGAGAGTAAAGAAGTCTACGAACTAATTGCTACGCGTGTTCCTCCTGGGGACCGCTGGCAGTTGGTTGGTGAGAAAACAGTCTATCCTAGTTTGACTGAAGCTTTGAATGCATGGTTTATGAAGACAAAGGAGAAAGCAGAGTTTAAACTCGCACCTTTGGACAGTAAGCTGTATGTTATTCGAACTGAAGAGTTTGAACCAGAGATAAAAACTTTCGATATCTACGGAGAAAGTTACTAAATAAGTTGGAGCCTTACGGGCTCCTTCTTATATTTAGATATAAATGAAAAGGTTATGTGTAAAGTATCATGGTGTAACACCCCGCTAGAAGAAGGAGCTCATCACGCTTCTAAATACTGTGCTATACATAAGCAATATAAGCAGTATGGCAGAAACGCTTCTAGCCGACCTTGGTTGTTTTATAAAACTGAAAAAATAGTCGATGGTAATTTTGTCTGTGAAAAATGCGGATATAATCCTATCCAGTTCTATCCAGATCGCCCTCTCAAAGAACTAAGCGGATTATTTGATGTTGATCACATCAACTCAGAAATCAAGCACACTGAAAAAGGAGAACATCCAGACAACTATCAGCTGGTTTGCAAGCATTGTCATGTACTTAAATCATATGACGAAAGAGATTACACACGTAAAGATTATAGATAAAAGGTTATGAATACAGTAGATCATTGGATTGAAAAAGGTTTTGTGCATTACGCTGATATGTTTGTTAGTGATCGACTAAACCAAGGAATAGATGTAGAGTTTATAGATGAAGCACTCGGAACATATACTCGTAAAAATAAAAGAGCAGCAGTTTACATTATTGTAAAGGACGGAAAGGTTCTTAAGTTCGGACAATCGGCTAACATCTTTCAGAGAGTATTTACAAACTATAAATGTGTTAGTAACTCAACTAATAACTTTATTAGAGAAAACATTAAGGAACGTTTGAATCGTGTAGAATTTTACGTATATTTAATTCCTAATGAAGATATAGAATTGATTGGGTACAAGTTTCGAACCAACCTACAGAAAGGATTAGAAGAAGCTATTCTAAAAGAATACTACGAACAATACCAGACTATACCTGAACTAAACAGACAACGTAACTAATATGGCAATAGAAAAGAAGTATTACACAGTAACCGATAAAGAGACTGTTAACCTACTTATTCAGCATATTCAGGAATC
>Ga0222719_10003014_pt1 | contig 15107 bp, 13 predicted proteins | sample C33_34DmetaG_FD_165039 | JGI IMG/M metagenome (GOLD analysis project Ga0222719, IMG submission 165039) | Estuarine water microbial communities from San Francisco Bay, California, United States - C33_34D | ecosystem: Environmental > Aquatic > Marine > Unclassified | place: USA: California...
TGACAAGCACAGCAGACGCGGGGCCTGCAGCAAATGGTGCGATGACTTCAATATTTTCCACGCTTGGCCCCCTTGGGCTTGCAGCTCCACCGCTTGCACTTGCCCCTCTGAGCCGATTGTAACGCTATGGCGACCGCTTGCCGTTGAGGTTTCCCCTCTTTTCGTAGTTTGGAAATATTTGCGCTGATGGTTTCCTTGCTTTTCCCTTTCTTTAGCGGCATGGCTTATTTCCTCGACCGTCTACCGCTGCACTTCCATCTCTTGCGGCTCAAGCGCAGCGGTGAGTTGGGGTCTTTTGCGGCTTGGGGGTGTTCCTTCATCTGCCCATAGCTGCGAGCGCAGTAGGAGTCACCCTTGGGCGTACCCGGTGCAACGTTGGCGCCCTTCTGCCCATAGCGCACGGTTCTCTTGCGCCCGGTCTTGGGATTGGTCACGGTCTTCTTTCGTGCCTTCTGCATGCTCACACCTTGTACTTGCTTTTGCGTCGCTTGATGGGGCTTGCAGGCGCCCGACGCCCTGCAGACTTTGCGGCCTGCCCTGCTTTGCGGTCTGCTTTGCTCATCTCGCTTGAAGTGCGGGGTGTTTGCCTGCTCACTTTGCGGGTGGGTCTGCAATATTGACTTCCCCGCGTTGCAGCTCCGCATGGCTTGCCCGTGCGGGTGTCCGTCCACTTTTCGCGCTGCCATCGCTTCAGGCTTGCGCCCTCTTTGCTCTTGCGCACCTGCCCCTTGCCTTTGCGGCACTTGGCAATCGCCTGCGATGCCCTGGCACTTGGGAAGGTCTTATACCGGGCCTTGACTTGGTTGTAGCAGGCATCCTTGGGCATCAGTCCCCCACATACCGCTTGAGGGCATCCAAGATTGCACGGCTCAAGGGGCGGCTATAGGCAACCACCGGGGAAGTGCTTGATGAGGGGTCATAGTTGGCAAGCAGTTCGCCCACCATGCTCAAGGGAATAAGCACAGGGATAAGAAAGGCTTCAAGGTCTTCAGTCTCAACACCGTCACTGTTCTCAACGGTAAAGATGCCTTGTTGGATTTGCGCATAGTCGGTTTTGTACTCACTCACTGCTCACCCCACATTGTAAACGATGGCACGGGCTTCAATCTTCATTGCAACTGTGTCACCCGATGATGACGGGTTTGTTGTGTTGCGGAAACCAAGCACGAACACCTCATAAATGGGCTGTGCTGCGGTGTATGTTTGGCTTGCTGGATGGTTCCTGAAGCCCTGAGAGGCAATGACCCCGGTGTTTTTGCGCCCCCACCCGCTCACACCAAGGGCAAGCCCCGGCCGTGCTTGGGTGTGCCCATAGAAATCCACTTGATTTGCTTGGCTATTCCAGATTTGAAGGTTGGTGCTTGTAAACGCACCGCTGTAGCTGTTGCCGCTTGTCACCCGCACATGCATGCCCAACCCATTGACATCAGCTTGCACCGCATTGGTGGGGTCTTCTGCAATGCCGTGATATAGGGCATTATCAAATGTAGCATTGGGTGTGATGCTGCTCATCTTGGTTGAGTACATATAGGCGGCATCGGTGTCAATGTCGGTGCCCCCAATGTTGAGCCTGCGATACCACCGGGGTTGCTCTGCAACGCTATTGGGTAGCACTGTTGATGTGGGTATTGGGTTGATGGTGTTGTATGTGAATGTGGTGACACCGCCTGCGATGCTCACCGATTGAATGACGCTTTGCGGGTCAATCTTGGTCCATGAACCGTCAGTGAGGTCAATAAGCTCATACGCAAGGTTTGAGAGGTCTGCACCACCCCCACCACCCCCACCATCTGAGGGCCCCCCACTTGCGCCCGTTGTCGGGTCAAAGCATGGAACGGTAGGCATTACTCACTCCAAGTGATGCAGGCTTGTGAAAAGACAGCGGTACCCGCGTCAAGCTTGGCAAACAAGAACAAGTTGCCGTTGCCCGGTGCATTCAAGATTTGAAAGATGGGCAAGCGAACACTGTACCCCACACACCCGCTTGTTGTGGTGGTGACACCTGTCACAAGGGTAGCCTCTGTATCGGGTATGACCGTGAAATCACCATCAGCATCAAGGCACACCCGCATTGTCAACTTGGTAGCGCCCCCGGCAATGCTTGTGACTTTGATGTGGATGCCCTCAACGAAGCCTTTGAAGTTGGCTTTGCTTGGCTGGTAGCTGAGTACACTTGTCATATCAAAGGTCATGACGTCGGTGGTGTTGAAGGCGGTGCCCAGGGTCTCAGTGCCTGTTTGCAGCACGTCATGATAGATGGTGGTTGTGTTCATTATAGGTCCCCTTTTGCCTGCATTAATGCATCAAGTAGTTCTTTGCGTTGTGCCTCATTGAGCTTGCCCCATTTGCGTCTAAACGCCCGGACCGCTTGCCGTGCCATGATGCGGAGCACACTGCGGTCAGTAGCCTCAAGGATGGCACCATAAGGGGCAGGAACTGCCCGGTAGCTGATGGCATCATCAAGCAGTTGTGCAATGGCATCTGCCAAGTCTCGCTCATCTTCAACATCAAGCTCAGTGAGCGTATAGGCCACCACAAGAAGGCGTTGCACCCGTGCAAGCACATCCCCAGGCATGAGCCGTGCAAACTTCGGGTTGATGATTGACTCACGCACGTTGCACCCCCACAAAGTCACGCACACCATACCAATAACAAGCCGCAATCTCTTCATGGTTTTGCAGCTCGGCAAGATATTGGGCATCGTGCAAGTTGGTGAAGAACCCAATCTCACCAAGCACGGCAGGCATGATTGTTTTGCGCAGGATGTAGAAGCCTGCCTCACAATCGGGGTCACCATCAGACCAGTCACCGGACCGCACCCGGAGAGCATCTTGGTTGTCTTTGAATGACTGCCAGATAGCCGATGCAATGGGGTCTGCACCGCTCTCACCATAGTAGGTATAGATGTCAATCCCGTTGGCTGCTTGACTTGGGCCCTTGATGGCATTGCCCACTGCATTGCTATGGCATGAGATCAAGATGCCGTCACGGTGCTTGTTGGCGCTCTGCACCCGTGCTTGCAAGCTGATGTCACGCTGCTCAAGCTCTTGCCATGTGAGCGGGTCAGTGACCCACACATCAGCCACCACATCAAAGACGGCCATGCCCTCCGCACGGGCAAGCCTCATGAGTGCAGCGGCGGTCATTCGATTGCTCACACCCTCATACAAGACAAGGTTGGGCTCAACGTCGGTGCATGTGTACTGCTTGCCCCCTGGGGTTTGATACACACCGTCAATGAGGCCCCCGTGCCCATAGTCAATCAACAGCGGCTTGATGTCTCTCATTGTCCTTCCCTTGCTTGTCTCAGTTGCTCAATCTGTAGACGCCTTGCAGCGGCAGGGTCTGCAGGGCCTGCAGGTTGACCCAAGAGCATGCCTGCCGCGGCACCCGCACCACGGGGCACCTGCACACCACCGAACACCTGCACCGGAGGTGCATCTGCCTCAACGCTGGGGCCCGGGCTTGGGCCTGCAGGCATGTCAATGAGTGCAGCGGTAGCACCAAAGACCCGTTCAAGGGCATCAGGGGTGACCGTGCGGATGAGCTCGATGTTTTGCAGACCACGCGGGGAGGGCTTGTACACCTTGTACAAGGGGCGCCCTTCATCATCGTAGGCATACAAGATGTGGGGTGTGCCCTCTGCAGGTTGCCGCAACCAGACATCATCAAGCACCGGGTGGGCAAGCTCTTGAGGTGGTGTCACCACTTCGGGCCGTGCAATGTCCAACCATTTTGACCACACACCGAGCTCACCCGTTGGGTCTGCAGCTCGGGTTGCTGCCATGGTTTGCCAAAACACACGCTCTGCACTCACCGGATCGGCAAGGGTCAAGGGCTCACCGCTCTCAATGCCCTGACTGTCAAGCCATGCACCGAAAACAGGCAGGGCAACGGACACCAAGGGCACACCGCCCTCATTCCATGTTGCTGCCGCAATCTCTTCACCGGCTTGCCCCGGTGTTGCTGCTTGGGTAGCCCTCTTGATGTCTCCAAACATGACCGACACATGCCGCATGGCCTGCAGTGTTGCTTCAACGGGGGCGAAGATGGGCGCCCTTGGTCCGTAGAATCGCTGTGCAGCTTCACCCTGCCCACCCTGCACAATACCCAAGCGGGTCAATGACTCATCACCATCAAGGTTGTATGGGTCAAGCAACTTCTGCCGTGCAAGAGCGGTGCGAGAGATGGCACCAAGCGTGCCGGGGTTCTTGACCGCTGCAAGCACCATTTCACTCAAAAGCAAGTAGTTGGCTTGTGCCGTGGCAAAGAATCGGCCGATATTCTGCACCATCTCAGGGCTTGCACTGTAGTCACCCAGTGAGCGCCTTGCGAGGTCTGCAGCATTGTCAACGCTCTCACCCGCTGCAAGTGCAGCTTCAAACACTGAGCGCCGATAGCTCATCTCAACGCTGTGAGCAGTCTGCAACCAGAAACCACGGGCAAAGGGGTTGAACTGGTCTGATGCCTTGGTGAGGGCCTGCCCTGCTTTGCCCCTTGTTGCCTGCCGTGCGCTGCGCTCAAGGTCGTTGGCAAGGTTGATGACCCGCTCTGTTTCAACCCTTGAGATGCCGATGCCTACACCATCTGCAAGGCGGTCAAGCTCTGCCGGGGTGTAGTATCGACCATCCACCGTTGACAGCCCTGCACCCATACGACGGGCACCAAGCCTGCGCATGGTCTCATCGAGCTTTGAGCGTGTCATCTGCTGCAGAGCTGCAAGGGTCTTGCGGGTGCCGATGGTGGCCATGCTGAGTATCGGTGCTTCGGTCAGGCGATAGACAAGCACCGGAAGATTGGGCAAGCCTGCAAAGCCGTACTTTGCATTGTAGTATGCACCACGGGCCCCACCATATAGATACTCCGCAGTGTCTTTAGCCAAGCCCACCCATGACGTGCGCTGTGCAGGGGCAACATCTGCAAGGTATGGCAGCAGCTCTTGTGCAGCCTCACCAAGCAGCTTCTCAGCCTCACTTGCAGACCGACTATAGACACGGGCACCACCCCCGGCCGCTTGTGCGGTGATGGGGTCATCACTTGCGAGCACCGACCACCGGGGCAAGCCTTGGGGTGCATCGGGGTACCCAAAAACGCCCCCGGTGGGGCTTGCAAGACGGCCCTCAAGGGCAACACCCTCTGCAATCAACCGACGCCGCACACCCTCATCAAGTGCGCTCTTGAGCATTGCCCGACGTATGGGGCTTGCCCACAATGGGGCACGGCCCACAACACCGGCTTTTTGTAGCTGTGCATGCAGACGGCGCACGTTGTCAACGGTCACAGGCACCGCATCAAGGTCACCAAGCAGGGCACGGGCTTGGGGCATGGTTCTATCCGGTGGACCATACAGGGTCTCAAGCACCTTGCCCCATCTGCTTTCCCCGGCCATGTCTGCAGTGTTGTTGAGCAAGTAGGCTTCAAATGCCCTGTCAACACTGCCCGTCTCTCTTGCCGTGGTAATGATTTGCTGCTCAGCAGTGCGCAATGCGGTATCTGCTGCACCCCGCACCTTGTCAACGGCACGGGCTACGCTTGCCGGGGGCAGGGGCGTCTTGGCCGTCACGGCACGTACCCACCGGGCAAGCTGCCCATCATTGACCCGTTGGGTTGCAGCAACCCAAGGGTTGCGAGACCGTATGAACACCTGCAGGTTGGTCAAGTCCCGTGCCGTGCGGGGTGCAAAGCCCCCGGCCTTTGCTGCATCGATTGCAGCTTGTGCCCTCAATGCTTCAAGGGCATCATCACGCATCTGCACATCAAGTGCAGCCCAACTGTCTGCCTCACGGGCTTGGGTGCGCAGTGGAGCGGGTAAGCTGTCAGCAACCTCACGGGGTGCCCTCTGCACCATGCGACGCTGTACCGTGCCGGGTGCAATGCCTGCCTGCTCTTCAAAGGCCCTCACCGCGTTGTTGGCCGATGTTCTTGCCGCTCGGTTGGGGCTACTCTCAAGGGCATCTGCTGCAGCCCTCAAGGCATCGGCCGTGCCCCCTTGCACCGCATTGAGCTGTGCACCGCGTACCGCTTGCCCTGACTGCCCGGGGAAGTAGCTATCTGAGAAGGCAGCAAGACGGCCCGGGGCTTCTTGGCTTGTGTCATCTGCCAAGCTTGCAAGGGTGCGCAGGTATTCCGCTTGGGCATCGGTGCCGCGTTGGGTTGCCTGCCTTGATGCCTGTTGTGCTGCCTCTCTTGCTGTCGTTGCATTGGCACGGGGTACGGCAACTGCATCGGTGACAAACACATAGTCTGCAGGTATACGACTCTGCAGCTCGGTTGCAAATGCTTGTGCAGCATCATCATCACCGAGCGGGGTGAGATGTGGTTGCACTGCCTCTGCAATCGCTGCCTCACTGCCGTCTGTTTGCCTGATGGCTGCAATGGCTGCGCTTTTGTTCTCTTGGGGAAGGTTGCTTTGGTCAATGATGCGGGTGGCAATGGTGCGCTGTGCTGCAGGCTTTGCCGCTTGCATGACTGGCTTGCCTGCAAACCGCAGTGCACGGCCTGCCTTGCCAAGGGTGCCAAAGTATCCGGGGGTCAGGACATCGAGCCCGGTGCCTGCATAGAAGGGCAACTGCTCTGCCGCCTCTCTCCACTCTTCACCCGCTAAATCAGCGGCAAGCTGCCCCGATGTTTCACGTACAACATCGATGTCATAAAGCTCATCACCTGCACCCCGGCCTGTGGTGATGTTCTCAAGCACCCGGTTGATAAATGCGGGGTCATCGCTGGCCCGTCGCCGGCTTTCAGGGTCAAGGGCACTTGTCTCAAGGCGTTGAGACTCAAGCCCAAGGGCTTCTGCACCGCTTGCAATGCCCTCTGCAAGCAAAGCACTGCCAAGGGTGGATGCACCACGCAACCCGGCTTGCAATGGGGTCTCAACCACCCCGGCACCCTGCCCCGGTCGCTGCTCGGTGAGTCGCTGCAGGGCAAGCCCCGGCACAGTTGCAGATAGGGGCATGAACCGCTCACCACGCAATGCCGCTTGCAGCTCTTCGGTCTGCATTGCGGCCTGCTGCCGTGCGGCCTCTTCGCCCAAGATTTGCTGTTGTGCAAAGCTCTCAACAAACCGCTCACCCGTGGTGGGGGTGCGCAATGCCCCTTCAGGGGTGCGGTAGTACTCACGGGTGGTGATGGGCTGCACATCGGCCCCGGCCCGGGGCTCACGGGTCTCAAAGGCTGCAATCTCTTCGGGTGTGAGGCTTGCACGTAGCTGCTCAGGTACTTCACGATACACGGGCAGGCGTTGCATGCGGGTGGTGCGCAACATCGGCACAATGGCTTGCTCTTCTTGCCGTACCGCACCAACACCGGGCTGCACTGGTCTTGCCCGTTCCATCTCAAGCAGCTCAAGGGCCCGGGCCTCTTCTTGCTGCCGCTCTTGCTCTCGCTGTGCCTCAGTGATGCCCGTGCGCGGGGCTGTCAATGCCTCGGCCTGCTCTGCTGCCTGTTGCTCCATTTCTGCCCGTGTCACAAGAGCAGGGGCAAAGGGCACGGGCTGCACGGGTGCCCTAAGTGCTTCGGGCGCCTGTGCTGTTTGGATGCGCTGCAGCAAGATGTTGGCGGCATCGTAGTCACCTGCCTGCACTGCCTCAAGGTATGCCGCTTTCAGCTCTTCAAGGCTCATCACTGCCCCAGTGCTTGCAGTTGTTGTTGCAAGCTTGCAACCGTTGCTATGTCACCCGCATCAAGGGCGTCTATAAGTTGCTGCTGCAATGCGGTGCGCTGTGCTTGGGTGTCGGGGGCAGGTGCCGGGGCCGGGGCTGCAGGGGCAGGTTGTGGGGCCTGTACCGCTGGCAGGTTGAGGGCTTGCATCATGGGGGACATGGCTTGTTGTGTTTGTGCCGTGGTCGCTTGAGCAGGTGGTGCCGGGGGTGGTGTGCCCGTGATGTCAAGCGTAGGAAGGACAAGGGGTGCGGCCTGTGTTTGCGGGGGTGGTGCTGGGGCAGGTGTCGGGGCCGGGGTTGGTGGGGCTTGTTGCTCAAGCTCTTGCTCAATCTCTCGCTGCGCACGTTGGGCATCGGCCAAGGCTTGCCGTGCCATCAAGAAGGCATCCTCATCAAGCGGGGCGGCTTCTTCGGTGGGGGTCTCAGGCACCCGACGCTCACCCAAGGGGATATTGGTATCGGCACCGGGGGCGCCCTCATCAAGCTGCCGCTGATAGGCCAGGGCATAGGATAGGGCACCGCTCAGGTCATCACCGCCCAAGGTCTTGCGCAGTTGCTCCTCAAGGGCATTGACGTTCCACCGGGTGCCTGTCTTTTGGTGCTGCCGCAACAGTTCTTCCACTTTGAGCAGGTCTTTGTTGCCCTCTGCACTGACTTGACCGGATTGGTAAAGCCGCTCTGCCTCGGTCAAGATGCCGTGCAAGGGTGTGCCTTGGTAGCGCAAGAAAGGGTCATCCACATTGACGCCCCGACGCTGCAGCTCTTGTCTGATTGCTGCTTGTGTTGGGTCAACGGGCACCCGCTGCCGCATCTGCTCAGCCCTTGACTGAATGTCTGCATATTGCTTTGCAGCATCAAGCCAACGTGCCTCAAAGTATTTGCGTTGATTGTTGGTGAAGGCTCCAACCGCACGGGCATTGTCGTATTGAGCTTTTGCAAAGGCAAGGTCACTTTGTGCAGCTTCTGCAGACTCATACCCAAGCTCATCGGCAAGATCTTGGGCGGTTACCTCACCATCTTCAAGCAATCGCAAGTACACATCAAAGGCGTCTTGCCCGGTGGTAAACTTCGAGCCCTGGGGCGCCTGCCGTGCACGTCGGGCATTGACTTCTTGCTCACCGTCAAAGCCACCAAAGACGCCTTGAGGGCCTGCAAAGTACAGTGCCTGCAATGCCTGTTCAGTACCGCGTTGGGCTTGGGTAAGCTCACCGGGGCGCCCCGGCAATGCTCTTGCCCGATCGGGCAAGTCTGCAGCTTGTGCAAGGGTGTTGCCCTCTTGCTGCGATAGCTGCCCGTGCCGGGTGGTGTATACCTGCTGTGCTTGGTCGAGCTGCTCACGGGTCACGCTTGAGTCACCTGCAAGGGCAAGCAATGCGGCATAACTTTGTGCCTTGCTTGGCTGCTCAAGCTGTGCACGTTGGCTTGCCGTGAGGTTGCGCGATGCCCTTGCCGCACGGCCTGCCGCAATGGCGGCACGCTCTTCTTGGTATCGCTCCTGCAGTGCAAGTTGTGCAGACCCGCTATCGGTGGGCGGCACTGCAAAGCTCTCCTCAAGAGCTGCAAGGTTTGCCCGTTCGTTGGCTGCAAGCACTTCAAGGGCATTTGCACGCTCTTCATCGGCTGCAAACTGCTGCAGGGCACGTTCGATGTTCTCTTGTGCGCTTACCGCACGGGCATACCGGGCAAAGATGTTGTCAGCTCTTGATGGCATCGGCTTTCCTATTTAGGCAAGATATTGGTCATATGCGCTGTTTTGCTGCGGTGCTTGATAGCCTTCAAGAAGGCCCTCAATGCTTTGAGTAGTTGCTTGCTGAGCCGCTGCAGCCTCAAGCACATCGGGGGCGGTTCCCGGTATCGTGCCGATAGCTGCACCTGCAGCAGATGGGGCACCCGCTGCGATTTGCTGAGCTTGCAAACGGCTCAAGAGCAGTTGTTGAATCTCTTGGGTTTGAGCGGTTTCTGCAGCTTCTTGGGCCCGTTGCCTGATGATGTTGCCTTGTGTGACTGCCTCTTGCTGCTGTGCTTGGGTGGCTGCTTGTTGCAAGAAGACATCACGGGCAGATGCCGGGGCCGCTGCCTGTGCTGCAAGCTGTTGAGCTTGGGTTTGCATTGCCTGTGCACTGGCCTGCTGTCTGAGCTGTGCATCAAGGGCAAGGCTTTGCTCCTCGGTGAGACCAAGTTGCCCTGCCTCTTGCATGGCTTGCAAGTCTCTGAGCCGCTGCTCTTCTTCTTCGGTAAAGGCTTGCCCTGCTGCTTTCTTGGCACGTCCTGAGGCTATGCCTGCTTCTGCCCCACCCGCTACAGCAGTCACAGCTCCTGCAATTAATGCCAATGTCAAAGGATCCATGCCGCCCCCTAAATGTACCAAGCTTCAAGGGCAATGCCCCAGTTTACAATGCCCACCCGGTCGATCTGCCCGTAATAGCACAAGCCTGCCGTCACGGTGCCCACACTGTTGCTCTCAATCCGCATCACCCCATCACGCTGCCCATAGCCGGCTGCCACGGTGTACGGATACCGGGCGCCCACCGGGCTTGCCGTATTCCACCATGTGCCGCCGGGGCCTTGGTGGTTTTGTCCTTCTTGTGCTGCGGTCTGATCTGCAAATCCCGTGTTTCCAAGGTATGGGGCAATATAGTTGAGCCTGTCAATGGTGTTGTAGTTTTGCCCTGCAACATACGGCACGTTGTCAGGCCCGTGCTCCAACTCCATCCACCAATGAAAGAAGCCCCGGTAAGGTCGGTGCATGCGCAAGCTGAATGTGGTGTTGGGGATGGCAACCCAATCTGCAGGCTCCGCATTGGCTTTGCCGTTGCCTGTCAGGTAGCTTGTGCAAAAGCTCAAGCGAACACCAAGCCCCCCACCGGATTGCCCTGCAATGTGACCGCTCACACCATGCTGGGTGCCGCTATAGGGCTCAAAGGTTGGGGGTTGAATGTGCCGGGTCTGTATCCATGTACTGGATTCGAAGTCCCCGACAACAACACCTTCATGCAGATAGGCCCGAAGCTCTTCGGTGTTGCCCTCAACATCGGCAGCGGTCAACACCGTTGATGCGCTGAAAGTGTTGGGTTTTGTGTATGCCATCAGCCCAACCTCATGATGATTGCAGAAGCCTTGCCGCTTGTGTATTCGAGCTGCGGATTGGGTGAGCCCTGCCCCCCGGCAACCGTGTCATATGCCAAGTAGTTCACATTGGCGTTTTGATCGGGGTGCAGCAGACCCCGGATAATCCATCGCATGCCGTACACCGTGGTTGCCAGCCCTGAGTAATGCCATGCACCCGACACACCCCGCCACCCAATCCGGCTATCGTACAACTTTGATGCATTGACCTTGCCGTCACTTGCATCGGCAAAGAACTGCACCCAAGCAGGGATGACCGTGGTTGCCTCACACTGCGCAAGGGTGTTGCCGTACAAGGAGCCCGTGTAGTTGGTTGTGAAGTCTGATTGCCCCGGCACATCAACGAAGTTGGTTAGGGCACTGCTTGTGACATCCCATTGCGGGTAAAGCACCCAGACGTTGCCCGACGTGGCAACCGTGGTGGTGCCTGCCGTGGTGTTGTTGAAGACGTATTGCCCAAGGGCGCCAACTGCGGTCCATGGTGTGCCGTTGTACGTTGGGTTGACCGATAGGTCCCAATACACCCGGAGCACATCCCCGGTGCCAATGGTGACACCACTGAGCCCGAAGTTGAGCACCGATGCGGTGCCCCCGAAGTCCTGCACAATGTGCCCTGCTGCGGGTGGTGTGCTCGATGATGCCGTAACTGTGTTGACCGATGTGTGGTCAAGCGAGAACTCACCAAGGGTTGCCTCAAAGCTGTCACGGGCAAACCAATCGGCTTTGACTTGGGGCAGGTCAATGGCGGCATCTCTCACATTGAATGCATTGAGCGCCCCGGCTTGTGAATAGTCGTCAAAGCGGTCATTGAGGTCACTTGCAGTGATGTCTTGACCGTCTGTAATGCGGCCCCTGTTGATCCTGCTCATCGGTAGCGCCCCACAAAGAGGTATCGATTGGAGTACACATGCACCTGGGGCACATTGGCATTGCCCACTGCAACGGCCGTGGTGGGCTCATTGGTGTCAATGTCGGTGATGTGGAGCTGCAGGTCAACCTGCAAGTCACCTTGGGGGAAACGGCCCACACCAACCACCCTAAAGTGCTCATGCAGGGCAACGCCCCGACGCTCTACCAAGGGCACCCCATTGACCAAGATGCGGAACCCGCAATACTTCGGTGAGCCGGGGAAGTTGTTGTTGAGGGTGGCAGCAAAGCCCGGATTGACAAAGGCATTGCCCGACCATTCACCGAAGAGGGTGCCACCCTTAAAGCCTGTCAAGGTGATTGATGAGGTGAAGGCGTTGACCCACCCGCTAATGCCTGTACTGTAGCTGATGCACTGAAACGCATTGCCCAGGGTCTTGGTGTCACGGGCTGCCTGTTGTTCACCGTTGTTGCCATAGGCACGGGCCTGCCAGACTTGAGCAAAGGCGTTGAGCTCACTGTTGTTGTGGTCAACAAGGTTGACGGGCAGCTGGGTGCGGTCAAGCGTTGTGATGCTGCTCTGCTGTGCTCGCAACTCGTTGTTGAGGGCATCGGGGCTAACCGTGACACCCGCACGGGCCTCTCTTTGTGTCCAGTGCTTCATGCCCTGCGCCCCCTTGCAACTTCGGTGCCCTTGACGCTGTAGCCATACTCAAAGCCCACCAAGACCACATCTGCAGTTGTCTCAATCTCAAATGCAAATTGTGCACAGCTCTGCACCGCCACGGCATACCTCAAAGGCACAAGACGCTCATTGCGGTACTTCGATGAAGCGGCATCAAGCACCACGGTGTCAAACACGGGCAGTGTGCTTTGATCCGGTGGCTGCATGACATAGGTGCGCTCGGTGGTGGCTGTCAAGTTGAAGTCTTTGTACCATCGCATGGTGACTTCAGGGTTGCCCGTGGTCATCACCCAGATTGTGACGTATTGCACCTGCTTGAGCAGTTGCGGATCCCCAAAGTCATTCCATGCAGAGCGGTACACCGATGTGGGGGCAGGGCCCAAGGTGAAGGTATCCGGGGTGGGTACTGTGCCCCCCAAGTTGCGACGACCACTGATGACAAAGATGCCCCGCTCACTGGTTGCGTTGCCCGACTCATCACCCGTGTTGTGACCAAAGAGCACCGCCCCGCCCTGTGTCACGGCAAGGCATCCAACGGGGAAGTCAACCCTTGTTGACCATGCAGATACATCGGGGTTCCTTGCAAGCTTGTCAATGTGCAGCACAAGCCCAAGGTTTGGACGGTCGTTGCCGTCAACGGGCACATATAGGTGGTACTCGCGGCCTGAGGCACTATATGTGGACACTGCCTTTGCATGGCAGTCGGGTGTGATGCGCTCAATGGTCTCTTCCCAACCCTGGCTGAGCTTAATCATGTCAACCACGGCCCCGCCCTGCAGGCCTCCGGTCATGGCATAGACTCCATCGCTTGCCAAGAACACCAAGCCAAGACCGGGCACCCGTTGCACACTATGGGGCGCCCTCATTTGCAATGTGCGGTCAATGCTCGAGACTGTGAAGCCATTTGCAAAGTCACCTTGCACAATGTCAATGCCACGCTCACGGAAGACAACCAGCAAGGTGTAATCACCATACAATGCCGTGATGCCCCCGGCCTCACTGCCAAGCTCAAGGCTTTGCAAGCTGCTAAACTGCTCTATTGCAGACGGTGCGCTGTAATAGAGGGTATAGGGGTCATCAACACCGCCATCAAGAAACAGGCACTGCCTGAACATGGCCGGAAACCTTGCACGGGGTGCAGGAAATGGGCCGGGGTTCACAATGGCGGCAGGCTCATCAAGTGCAGCACTGCCCACCGGGTCAAAGTAGAAGGTTTCGACGTTGTTGCGAATAAGCCCCACAAAGTAGAGCGTTGTGTCATCTGGGGTGGGGCTGTCTTCGGAGTAGTTGGCAGTGCGGTACACCTTACGGGCTACCGTGCCGGGTGGGCCTGTTGGAACCTCAAGGGCAACCGCGTACTTGAACCCTTCCGCATCATCGGGCAGCTCCCAAGACGTGCTTGTGATGGGTGAGCGGGGCCCTTCGCTGCCTGTGCTCAAGATGTGGCTAATGCTGTAGCCAATGAGCGCCTTTTTGCCGGGTGAGCCTGTGTCGTTGTTCTCAAAGCCCATCCCCCAACGTCCACCGTCTGCAATGCCCTGGGCATCTGCAAGGCACCACAACGTCACGGCCCCGCCCCCGGTGGATGTGCTCGAGGCAATCCCCGTGGTGGTGTCGGGCATGGTCTGCACCCGTCTTGGCTGCGGTGAGGGTGGGTTGCCCTCAAAGCCCAAGGGCCTGATGATGAAAGACACAGCACTTGCAGCTTGTGCCTGATTGCCCAAAGGCCAAGGGTTCACAAGCACGGGCCTGTCATAGCCATTGCAAACAACTGTGCCGTGCGGGGTATCCAAGAAGAACGGCCCCGCCTCGGTTGGTGCGGGTATGCTCCTGCCGCTCTGCAAGGTCACTTGCACGGGCACGTTGGTTGTGGGGCCTGCCTCATAGAGAAGGTGCAGGTTGCCGCCCTCACAGTAGAGCACCGACTCACGGGCACCGCCTGCAAGCTGCTGCGCACAATGCAGCCCATACACCGGGCCGTCATTGGTGAAGGGTGCCCAGTCACCAACCAAGCCGGGGCGGTATGGCTCATATCCAAGGCGGGTAGACCAGCCACCCGACCGACGGTCAACAGTCCAGTTCTCAATCCGCTCTGCATTGTCTGCACGCTGGGGGAGTTGCTCTTCAAGCCCACCCGCTGCCGCTATGATGAATGTGTCAGTTTTCATGTGAAAGTCAGGGGCCCGAAGATGGTGGGGTAAATGCCCCCGCTGCTGTTCTTCACAATGCGCCTCGAGGGCTTGCCAAGATACCGTTGCTCCATGCCCTTGTATACCATCTGCATCTTGCGCTCAAAGGCAGCGGCAAGGGGTGCTTGGTCTGCTTTGATGGCAAGCTGTGACAGTGCCTCATATGCAAGAACACGGGCATAGGCAGAGGGCACGGCCGGGGTGTCTTGTGCCTCCTCCATGTCCTGGGGCACAAGCAACCGACGCACGTTGATGCGGGTATCTGCAGACGGGTGCGGGTACAGCTCAAGGGCTTGGTGTGCCCCGCTTTGGGTGCGCTGGTATCGCGGGGTATTGGTGTCAAGGCTTTGAGCCTGCAGAGCGGTGAGCGATGTGTCACCCTGCCATGACACGCCCCCGGTGGGTGGTGCCGTGCTTGTGCCTGTTGCACTCCTCACCCGTCGCGGGGCGTCAATGCCCTCTGCTGTGCAGGTGAAGTAGAACCGACGATACAACCCGCTCTCTTCATCGATAGCGGCCGGATTGAACTGAAGCTCCTCATTGTCTGCAAGGTCATACTCAACGGCAGGGCTCAAGCCT
>Ga0222719_10003015_pt1 | contig 15107 bp, 30 predicted proteins | sample C33_34DmetaG_FD_165039 | JGI IMG/M metagenome (GOLD analysis project Ga0222719, IMG submission 165039) | Estuarine water microbial communities from San Francisco Bay, California, United States - C33_34D | ecosystem: Environmental > Aquatic > Marine > Unclassified | place: USA: California...
TACATAATATTACCTATAAAATATATGTTCGTTAATTAATACAGTCTCGTTCAATGAGTCTGCCCAATACGGATATGTCCAAGTCGCATGATAGTGAGTTGCACCTTCAGTGATATCACCATATGCACCTTGCACTACATCACGTGCAATTGCTAATGCAGAGAACCATGTTTTACTGTCTACAGGTATATCTGACTTACCATCACAAAACCATGAGAACTGACATTGGTTCCTAATAGGCACCATATTGCCTTTCCAGTTTTCTCTCATCTTTGCTTGATAGACTACATCACATGCTGTATCGGGATAACTAACATGCTCTATTCTATTGATAACAACTTGTGTTACTGCAATCTTACCTGCAAGAGGTTGGTTACCTGCTTCAAAATAAATGTTTTGTGCAAGGCAATATATCTCATTATTCTCATCGTATGCTTCAACTTTCATAGAAAACATCAAGAGTAACCCCACAAAAAAACCTAGTGTGCTACCTGTGACAAATCCTATTAGAGTCTTTAATAACTCACGTTGTGCCTGAGCATCGATTACTTTACCATATTTACTCATCGTCTTTCTCCCATGGAAATGGTTTGTTAATATGAAGACCAACGAATGCCATACCTAGCATTACGATAGTCATTATGATTCCACCTATTGTTCCGATTTCCATATTAGCACCCACTCGTTGTATGTGCATACTCATCAGCACAATCTTTTACACCACAAACACAGTAACCTGGTTTTGGCTCATCACTTGGGTCAGGTGCAAACTCCATTGCACTTTTGACACCGTAAGTTTCTAAGTTGTAAACTTCTTCTGGTGTGAGTTTACCACCACTTGTCTCTGACAAGATTTTGTAATGATTAAGCGACATATCTCTCTCCGTTATGATTGACACCGTTCTGATTGTAATTGTCAAGTATCATGTCAACTACATCAGTTGCCCATATTGATGTACCACCAACATGCCAATCGTATTCTTCTAAAGGAACACCAGCAGTTTTCCAATTGTAAATGGTAACTGTTTCGTATTCCCAATCTTCGTAATTGATTTGACCAATCTCGTTTGCATCGTAGTATTGTGCATCAATTACCCACTCACACTGAACTTTGTCGTATGGGTCACCACTTGAAAAAGTAGGAGGACCTAATACTTCTCTCAGTCTACTGTAAGTTGTATTTTTGTAACCTTGTAACGATGTACCACCTGATGTCATATCAGGTGATAACACTTCATAATCTTTTATTATCATGCTGTCTCCTTTTTGAAAAAATTTGCCCAAAACTCACCAGTTTCCTCTTCTTTGATTTCGCAAGAAATTCTGAGTTGTTTTGGAGTTATGTAACCTGCTTCGCAGAAATCAAGTAACATATCACCAAAAGGTATTTGGTCGTTTGATTTCCATCTGATTGTCTCACCTGAAACATAGAAGTCGTTCTTGTATTTTTCAACTGCATTATCAGTTGTACCAAAAGTACCAGTCACACTCCATCTTGAGTATGTTCTACCTGCAACTTCTAATTTGTCTTTGAATTTTTTTGGATAGTTTCTAAATGTCATAATTGTCTCCTTTATTAATCAACTATACTAGTATACTAAAAAGTGGCTGTTATAGTCAAGCTCTTTTTAGTTCTACAAATTTTCTTCGTGTTCTTGTAAACTGTTTCATAGGTTGCTTGAACATAATCTCATCTTTTGTTCCTGTCTTAATATAACCTACGAGTTCATTCTTATCGTTTAGAATGTAAGTGTGATTTGGGATATTGCTATCCCATTCTGTAATCTCTTTTAGATACTTCATGCTACGAGTAGTTCCCAAGAACCACTACAACCGATAGCAGAGTTATCACAACCTTGTCCTTCAAAGAACCATTCCATTTCTAGACCTTTGAATGATTGTGCATAGATAATACCAGTAAAAGGTTTGATATCAACTCTTTTACCATATTTGTCAACTTCATAGAATTTACCTTCTATAAATGGAAAGTCATTGTTCATAACTTTAGTGATATGACCTTCATATTGTCTACCACTTTGTTTGTATCTGATTGAATCGAACTCACTTAAATAACTTATATCCATAATTAAACTCCCATTTCCATTTTTTCATCAACCAACTGCTCAGAGATTCTATTAATTAGAAAATCTCTTGCATCATCTAGGTTCAGTTTCCACATTGGTATGTTGATACCGAAGTTCAGATGAAGAACTTGTTTTACTTTTATATCTGACATTTCATCTACAATGTCAATTGCATCAATGATTGCATTGTCGACAATCATATCGTTTACTTGGTTACTCATAATATTTCTCCTTTTTTTATATTATATACATAGTATACGAAAAAATGGCTGTTACTGTCAAGCTTTAGCCGAATAATTATCTAAGTAATGTAGTAGTGCTTTCTTCTCATCTTTCGATAAATCAGAAAGTGATTGAAGACGTGCCCATGTTGTACCAACTGTTGTGAGTTTATTACCACAAACAACTGCTTGATTCCACATGTAATCGTCTTTGGGATACAGAACGTTTTGTTCTGCTAGGGTAATCATTTGTCGACCGATTGCTACCAGTCTTTTTATTTCTTTTGAATCTCCGTAATATGATTTTTGCATTTCTTCTCCTTGTTTTAAATGACAGGGATAAGTATACTAAAAAAGTGAGGTCAAAGTCAAATGTTTTTTTGAATTAAATTAAGTTTTTCGATTTGCTTTTGAATCATCTCTGACCTGTTCGGCCAATAGATGTAATCTTTGTCTGAATCTTTCATAAGATTCTCTAACAAAGGTCTGATAAAGTTGTCCATTTGTTCTATGACTTGTTCTGCTGATTGAGTCTTCTCAACTATCTTTGTATCAATAGAAGAAAGTTCATCGGCGTCCATTGCCGTAAAACCAAAATCGTTATATTCTATGCTCATGGTATTATTTATTACATTCCATTTTGTGGGTATAGATTCTTCATCATTTTTTCTGCTTCGAGTATTGCACTCTTATCACTTTGCACATCACTATAGTTTGCTCTATGTTGCATGGTGATTTCAGGAAACTCTATCGATGGATATGCAGTGACTAACTTATAGACTAAGTGTGCGATATCATTCCATTGTAAACTTGGTAAGTCTTGATGATTAATAAGACCTAGATTGATTGTAGTCATCTTGTATTTCTTTGATGAGTTGTAAGTTAGATTGTTTGCAAGATGGTTAAGTTGAGCTTTCTCACTGGCATATTTGTATCCTTTTGAGATGTTAGGATGACCTGCACGAGATGAAAAATTTATTATCATTTTACTGCCCTCATTGAGCCAAGCCTCATGAGCAATCGATAGAATCTCTGCTTGGTCTTGATGTGCAAAGTTTAATAACACATCACACGGAGTATGACCATTAAATATCCAACAGTTTGTTCCATTCATTGTAATGTCTTCACAACGAATAGGTGTGACTTCGAATATGTTACCTGCATGTGGTGTTGCTTCAAAAACATCTTTGATTGTTTTTGCTAGACCACTACTTCCTGTTATTGCTATTCTCATAATAACTCCTAAATAAAATTTAGATTTATGTTTACTCTAATATTCTCATCAGTTTGACCTACACTTCGGTGTTTGATATTCCCATTAAAAATTACCAAAGAGTTCTCTATAGATTCTAATTTAGTTCCATCTTCAAGTTCTGTATAACCATTACATGTGTTTATACTTAAGATGCCTACCTTGTGTTCTATTCTATTATCAGTATGAAAAGAAGAACAAGGATAGTTTTCTGAATGTCTTAATGTTTGTCTAGGGTGACAATTGATTTTTATACGATAGAGATGTTGCATTGGTATTCTGCTAATAATAGGTGTTGCTATTTCTCTGAATAGATTCATATCTTGTATATTACCATCTTGAAATATATCATTACGAAATACAAATCCTTCTGTATCATCATAATTAGACATGCAGAATGTATAATACCAAGGCATAACTTGGTCTTCATTGCCATTTAACAATAGTGATTGTAGATTCTGAAATAAATCTTCTGGTAAAAAATTATTTATTCTTTGATGCATAATATTCACTTATCAAATCGAATGACGGTTTACCAAACAGTGAACCATCAACACTACACTTATTACAAGGCGAATGATTTCTATTGCCTTTCATTAACTTCTTACGAATCTTTGTCATAGGTTTACTAAACCAAACATCATGTAAAGACATTGTGAGTAAATTACCAACAACGTGTTCTCTACCCCAATCGTTAGAGCAGAACAATACGTCTCCGTTCCAATCAACAAACATTTTATAGAACGGATAGTGGCATGGTTTACCTTTGAGCTTTTCGATTGATTCTTCTTCAACACCAACCCAATCGATAGTACCACTTCTATTATTTAGAATCAGTCCATGGTCTTTTACTGCCTCAGACCAATGCATTCTAAATCTGTATCTCTCTTCTTTTACACGTGCTTCTTTGATAATTTCTTTGAAGTGGTCCATTTGATGTATGCCATCATAGAGATTGATGTAGATTAAATCTAATCCATTTTTCATTAAGTCGCCGAGATACTTAACAGTTAACTTATCACCGTTTGTATTACATTCAAGTGTTGCTTGTGGTAAATGAAATCTAAACTCTCTGACGATTTCTCTAAAATTTGGATTGAGTAGATTCTCACCAAACCCACTAAATGAAATCTTACCACTAAAATTATTGTCTGCTAATTCTTCTGCAATGATACTTGCACCCTTAACAGTCATATGCAAATTTCTATTTGGAAAAACCTCTGGGTCGTGTCGAGGACAGAATACACAAGTTCTATTGCAGAGTTCAGTCGTATTAATCTCTACTGTTAGAATCGAATCTAGAGGGTCGCCACCATTGGTATTTCTCCAGTGTTTCTTCTCTTGTTCTCGTCTATGTTCTAAGAAATCGTATTGGTCGACAACTGGTATTTTATCTGTCATAGTTTCTCTATGACGATGTGACGTTCAGTTGTTTCAGTTTGCTCTACCATATTGAATTGAATTTTATCACCCTCTTGTAAGTAATCTGAACTACAGATAAAAAATTGATTATCATCATCTGTATTTAGAACACTGTTTTTTGGGTGTCGATTTGGATTGTAATAATATAAAGTTTTCTTTTCGAACTTATCGTGTAAAGGTTGCATTGATAGTTTTAGATGCTCATCGTAATGAACTAAAATAAAATCACTATATCGACAACCAATGATAGTAGAATAGATATTAGGTAGATTGATACGAACCATACCTTTGATATCACTAAGATATGATTCGTATTCTGTTCTTATGTTTGAAAGGTCAAGTGGTAATACTTCTGCTTCTTTAGAAATATCCACCGTCTTGTCTATCGACTGTATCATCTTCTTCGCCTTCTACATTTGCTGATACTAAATCACCACTATCTTCAAGTGATTGAATGAATGCATTTGCATCTGCTACGAAGTTTTGAATCATAACCTTTTTGGTATCAGTAGTATTTACATTTTCGAATCCTAACTCTTCTGCTGTTTTTGATATGTCTGCTTTTGTCATTGCATTGAGTTCTGCTTCAGAAGGTATTGTAATCTCTTCATACTCTTCTTCTGCTTCTTCTTTCTTAGCATCAATCTTTGCTTGGACAGCTTCTAATAATTCTTCTTCACTGTCATACGTTGGTATGTTTTGTTGTAAGTTAGGTGCATTGCCTCCTGACACGATAGGTTTAGTGAAGTTAGGTTGAGTCTTCTCATCTTCTTCTGCGATTCTAAGTTCTGCCTCTTCTTCAGCAATTAATTGTTCCTCATATAAGTCTAGTTCGTCTTTGACTTCTTCTACTTCAACTTCTTTGATAGACTTAACTGCTTGGTCCCATTCTTCAGGTGTAACATCATCAATTGATTTTACTTCTGGTTCTTCCCATGACTCCGTAGGGGCAGGTGGTGGCATCTTGTCTATCTGCTCTGAGATAGAGGGTTCTGGATTTAATGCACGTGCAACATCGAATGCTCTTGTCTTCTCAACAGGTTTTGCAGGTTCATCTGTTGTGTTATTCATAATTGATTCAAGTTGTGCTTTGACTTGTGCAAGTTCTTTCTTTGCCTTTCTAGATTCTTCAATCTCGTCTGCAATTCTTTGTTCGTACTTTCTATATTTCTCTTGGATATCAGTGGTACTCTTTAACATTTCTTCTTGTTGAAGTTCTTGTAATCGTCTCTGCTTTGTAGTTACAAATGTTTGATAATCAATTTGTGCTTTATTAAATTCGTTAGACAATGTTGCGATTGCTTGTAAGTCTTGTGCTGTTACAAGACCTGCTTTTAGATATTGCTCAATCATTACATTCACCACACCAACAAGTTTACCATCAACAGATGCCTTGTATGTTTGTAGTTGCTCTGTAATTCTTTCGACTTCAGATTTTTCGACTTGCTCTTGGGCAAAGGTTGAGTTCACTGGTTCATTCATATAGGTTACTCCATGGAGTCAGACTCGACTAGAAAGGTTACACATTGGAAAGTGTACTTACTTTCCATAATTTTATGTATAGTCTCTGCTGACATAATATATTTAGTTAATTCGTGCTTCTGGGAATGCCTTTTTGACAATCTCTTTGCTTATGTTTTTAAAAGGATTTTCACCCTTTCTTACTAGGTCTAGCATTTCTGCCTCTTTGGCAGGTAAACCTTCAAGTAGTTCAATCCACATTGTTTCTCTTTTGATTTGTGGTACTTCTTGAGTCACAAAGTATTTGAACTTTTTATATTCAAATCGTAATTGTGTTTCTGCTAAATCTGGTCCTGGTGCATCGTTAGGTGTGTAAGGTGTTTTGCCAGATGGTAGTGTTGACTTGATTGCATCACTATGTATCCACTGAAGAACTGGTAACACTGCACCATTTGTTTCGTTATATGTTCTTAAACCATTGATTGCAAAGTCTTCATTCTCTTCTGCAACAATGTTTGCTTGACATAGAATCTCATAGACATCGGCATTCTTTTGAAGTCTCTGTCTTTCAGTAATCAATTCCATTTTGGGTTTATTTGGGGCACCCTTAGGTCTGCCTCTTCCTCTTTTTTTAGTTTCACTCATGATATTGTAAAATCTCCTGCGTTATCTATTAATTGATTTAATCTATGTTTGGTGAGATAGTCGAGAACACGACCATGAACTGGTTCTGTTTTTTCAAATTCACTAAGAATCTCATTCTCTATATCTTCTGGTATAAATTCAAAATCAATTAATGTTTGATTTCTTAAATAGTTTCGATAGTATTTATCGTCCTTTTCCATACTAATTCTGAGATATTTTTCTAGTATAGGTTTACGTAATGGTGTTTGTCTGATGCCTTCATCAAAACAATTGTCATTCGATAGTATGTTTGGTATGCCATCTGACGTATCACCTTTGAGTACATGTTCTTTTAAAAACTCTTCTGGTTGCTCACAATCAATAATACGATTAAGATTAGGTGACCATTGTGTTATGTTGTCATACTTCTGCAACTGTTGAAAATCTTTATCACCACTAATGATAAGAATATCTTCTTTTATTACTTTAGATAATACAGCAATGATATCATCTGCTTCACATCTTGGCACATACATGTATCGATAAGGAAAGTTTTCTCTGATTTCATCTTTGACTACTTGCAATGTATCAAAGATTAGTTTCCAATCTCTGTCGTCTGCTTCTCTTGATTTTTTTCTATTTGCTTTATACAAAGGAAAGTATTCTCTACGCCAAGGATTAGCTGCATCTGTACAAAGTACTATCTCACCATAATCACCTGCATATTTCTTTTGGTAGTTTCTCAGTGAGTTCAGTATCATGTGTCTCAACATGTTCTCATTGATTTCATTATCATTGCTCTTCAACTGTGCCATAAGACCAGCAATAATAGTTTGTGTAAAGTCAATTAAAATCATAATCTATTTCCTTTTTCTATAACCAGTGCCTTTTTCAATCTCTGCAATACGGTCAGCATGTCTCTTTCGCATTTCACGTTTAAGTTTATTGTTTTGACGTTCTGCTTTGAACTTGGCATCATTCTTAATAAGATATTCATCACACTGGTTTATAATTTGCTGAACGAATGCTATGAATTTATTTTTTTGTGCCTTGGTCATAAAGTTATATGCCTCGACATAATCTTCATCTGTTGATTGAAGTTCTTCTAAGAGAGGATAAAATTCTCTCTGAACAAGTTTCACCATGCGAGGTTTCATATCTAACTTAGTTAGATACTTTACCATATTAAAAGAAGACTTATAATTGTTGTCTAAAAACTTATCGATTTCATATTCCACAGGACCACAAATCTCACTTGCCTTCTTTTTCATTGCATCTTGAATGCTACTCATAGTAATTAGTATATATTATAAATGTGGTTGCTGTCAATGTGTTTTTAGTATTGACCTATCATATTCACTTCACCCATTTGAAAGTTTCCTGCAACACTGATACGTTCTGCATCTTCTTTATAGAATGAATGAACACAATGTTGTAACCAAGAAGGAAATATTATAATATCTCCAACTTCAGGCCAATGTGTGAAATGACTGAAGTTTGCGAATGCAGCTTCACCATATCTCAACTCAAGGTGACCTGCCATGCCTTGATTCTTTTGTATGTCAAATTGATTATTAACTGCCTCTTCTTGTGTCATATCATTTTTAGTATAGATAACAAAGGAATACATACCGTTATGAATATGTGGTGGATTATACTCACCTGCTTTTTGAATATTTGTCCATAATGCATCAATCCATATTTGATTCCAATCAATACTACTTTGATAATCTAAACCTGTAACTGCTTGGAGTTCATCATACTTGTGTTTTAGATGACTGGTGATTTCATCATAGACTTGCTTAGAGCAGTTCTCTGAAATATCATACTGCTGAACAATACGACCTGCAAGTCTCTCACCTACATCTTTTTCTTTATCACCTCTGACATCTTCGATACGTGATTGTAATTCGGCAAGAATAGATTCATTTATCTTACCAAGATATACAAACGGACCGAATGGTGAGAATACATAACCTTTATTTTCCATCTTCACTCCCATGTAACTTTACAAAATACTCTGCATCAACAAGGACAAGTGGCTTTGTTCTGTTACGTTTAATGACTACAAGTGGCTCATAGCCTTTACAATTTTCTGTTGCTTGTTCGTATGCTTTCCATACATTGACTGCTTCTTGATTCTTACATTCAACTGAGTAAGGGAAGACTTCACGAGTTTGTTTGCCCATGATGATGTCTTCGCCTTGAGAACCCATTGGTCGTGATTCCAAATCTTCAGAATCTACGCCTAATTTTTCTACTAATAGATTTGCAAACCACTGTTGTAGTTTACGACCTTTTGCTTTTGCACTACTTGTTTTCAAACTGTACACTCACTCCACACCCACATGCTGATATTTCATTTGGGTTCATAAATTTAAAATATTCATTAAGACCTTCAGTTACAAAATCTAATGTCATTCCATTTAGATAAGGTTGACTTAAAGGGTCTACTACAAAACTGAACTTACCATAATCTAGGACAGTGTCTTCTTTGGTCGGTAAGACTGCATCTTTAAATACGTATTCAAAACCAGCACAACCCCCACCTGTAACTCCTAGACGTATGAACTGTAAGTCTGCATCTTGCTTTTGTCTTCTTAGTAATTCTTTAATTGCTATGTCTGTTACTTCTAGTTCCACACGATTATTTATTCTTCGTTATCAAAATCTAAAAAAGTTTTATCTCTTAGAATTTCGTAAGGTATATAAACGTCTTGGTCCTCAGGAACATATAGATGATTTATATCTGACCTATTACAAGTATCGATAGCATCATAGATTGATTCAACGATTGCCTCACCACCAAGATTGAATGATGTGTTGAATAGAATTGGTGTGCCTGTCTTCTCACCAAATGCTTTAATTAAATCGTAATAGTTTTTGTTTTGCTCCCGTGTTACTGTTTGAATACGACACGTATTGTCTGCATGAACAAGAGTTGGTATTTCTGCCAATGCTCTGTCTTTACATTGTAATGCAAACGACATGAAAGGCGATTCTTCAAGTTGTAACATTTCAAAATAATCAGAGGCATTTTCTTTTAGCACGGTGCAGGCAAAAGGTCTATATGACTCTCTCTTCTTAACAGTATTGACAATGTTTTTTGCATTCGTGTGTCTAGGGTCAAATAATATTGAACGATTGCCTAATGCTCTTGGTCCCCATTCTGAATGATTCTGCCAGATGCCTACAATTTGTTCTTTGTCTGCAAGTAAATCAACAACGACATCTATGTCTCTATGTATTTCAGTTATCTTCATTATCTAATCTCCATTCATGTAATGCCGCCCCAACTGCTGTTCCACCATCGTGTGGGATTGGGTCAACAAAGAATTGATGGTCAGGAAACTCTCTTAAATATTTTGCATTGTTAGTACAGTTCAATGCATAACCACCACTCAGAACAATATTCTTTACGTCTGGTAAGTAGTCGATTGCTTTTTGAATTGTACCACATGTTGCTCTGAATGAATCTAATTCAAGCATTTGTGCGACTGCATGTTTCGTATAAACATTTGGAAGTAAATCACCATACGATGCCATTCCCATAACTTTACCTGCCGCACGACCTGACTCATCACAACCTAATGCATAAGACATATTACTAAAGTTCATGCCGTTCGATGGCATTGATGTAAAGACACAATCAACACCGTCTATGCTTTCTTCATGGTCTGTTTTACAGTGACAACAATTCTCTCCCCAATTCTCAAAGTATTCTGCTTGTATGTCTGAGACTTGTCTATGATTCGATAACTTTTTCCAGAGAGGTGTTACTGTATCACCTTTGTGATGCCAGATACATTCAATTTCTTGATATCCAGGATACTCTTCGAAGTATGACCTGATACCACCACCATCCATAGTAATGACGATACTCTCATCATAAGGTGAAAAATGTGAGCCACAAATTGCATGAAACATATGATGCTCTAACTTCCATTCAAACTGAACACTGTCTTTATCAAACTGATGTGCGAATGCCTGATTAAAATCATGGTCAGCACTTGTATTCACTTCAAAGAATTCTTTAACAACATTAGGTCCAAACTTTTCTTGCAGTTCTTTGAATCGTGTCTCAGTTAAATGCTTTTCTGCAATTGCTTCAATAAGATTTTTTTGTAGTAGTCTATCTTCAAATACCTTGTCACCTAAAACAAGTTTTTTATCTCGTCTATCAAACGTTGCGAATGCAACCATGTCTGCATCTATATTAACACCGTAATGTTCGATGCATAGCATTCTCACGTCTTGATGATTTTCATTATCACCTGGTGTCCAATATTTTTCTCGTCTGCTTCTCTCTTCTTCGAAGACTGATTGAACTTGACCGTCTACGACTACAGCAACTGACGTATCATGTGAATGATTTATTCCAACTATTTTCATAATTAATCCAAATATTTATTTTTAAATTCTGTAAGAGTAAAAAGTTTTCTATCTATCATGTCTTCAATCATTGTTGTTGCACCCTCACGTTTGCCTAGATTGTATGCTAAGTAAAAAAGTCCAGCAATAAAAAATAAATGAAAGACAACTAAAGATAGTGTGTTTAATTCTGGTATACTCATGATTGTATTTAGTCTCATAAAAAAAAGGTGGGGTTGAGTCGCACACATCAATCGTGTAATACTTGTGGATTTTGTGATACTTGACTCTCACCCTCACCCGAGTCTTGCGACCCTATAATTTATTATAACGTATTATATATGGTTATGTAAGTGACTTTTAAAAAATATATTCAATAAAATTTCTTACCAATAATAATATACCTGCACCGTTCAACATGATTAATGCTCTGTCATTCCATAGAACGGACACCCATAACCATAATGCAATCCCTACGATTGATAATACTAAATCATATAATTCATAACCTGCAACACCACGAAATGACATTGCAACCAATACAAAGACTGATGCAACCCATTTGACATACCAATCTAAAGTATACTTGGGTGTTGCTGACTTAAATATTCTGTCACTGTTTTCTATTTCTTCTGGTGTAAATTTTGGTTCGTTCATAATAATGCCTTACATATTTGTATCCATGAGCCATCGAATGCCCATACGTATAATATAATTAATAATAAAAATATAGTTGCGAGATTACAGAGAAACCATAATATCGCAAATATATTATTTAAACCTTTCAGTGCAAAAGATATCATACACCACCCATGTGTAATGCATTGAATTCTGGTTGTATTGCTTGAATGCATATATTTTCATAATCTTCAGCATATTCTTTAGTTGGACATTCAACCCAAAATATACCCCAATTTTCAATATCACTGTCATAGTCATACATTTTCTTGATGGCACCTGCATTCTTTGTTGGGTCATTTGATTTACCACCAAGTTTATAGAATCTTACATGTTGATTAACTCTTGATTGCACACTACCGGAAGTGCCGATATATTTGTATCTAGCAACTTCATCTTTTTCTGGTTTATAAAAAATAAAATATACACCAGGTTTAGTTGCATTACGTAATGTCTCACCAAAAGTAACAGGCTCTGATGCCTCTGTTAATTGCATTTTCATTTCACCAAATGCTTTTACAGTTGCTAATTGTGTAATTAATTTTTCTTCGTGTTGCTCTTGTGCTATTGCCATTAATTCATTGGTTATAAATTTTTGATTCTTCATTAATATGCTCCGTATTTTACAATTTTGTTTAATGGATATTTTTCTTCTAATGCTAGACACTGTGGCACAGTTCCGTAGAAAGATATTTTACCTCTCTTAGCACTAGCATTCTCATCGTAAAAATATTTAATACAAAAATTAACAAAATCAACATGCTTTTTAAATACTTTAATATTTCTTGTTTTCCAGTCTTTGACAGGATTTTTACCCTTTAGAGTTCCAGACCAAATTATGCCTCTGATTTCACCAGTAAACCCTTCATTATCTATTTTAATTTTATCCATAATTCTTTGTAATGCTTTTGTTCCATTCCAAGCATCTGAAGTAATTGGATAATATCTAATTTTCTTGGTATCTTTGTAACCATTTTTAATTAACCATTTCTTAACATCTGATGCATCAAAGAATGTAACAACTGGTTTGGAACCCGTTAAATGACCTATAGTGTCGTTTACTAAAAGATTCTTTTGTGATTCTGTCATTGTCATACTTAAATCTTTTTCTCTTTTTGTAATCCAAACAAAGACTTCAGGACCTGACATACCTTCACAAGGATTAGAATCACTTTGTATTTCAGAAGTTAAATAAACAACTAAATCTTCTGGTTTAGCATAACCTTTTGGTTTACCAAATGTATTCATGTAAAATGCAAAATCACTAGGATTTTGTGTTTCATCTACATGCTCGTAAACATCAACAATAATATACTCAATATCTTGCGAACCAAAAAATCTATTACGTGTTCTACCTTCTAACATTCTAAAATCAAAAGTGCCATCATTTACTTTTAATACTGCAGGTGGAACTTCGAGTAAAGAATAACCATTTTTAATTATGTCCATTCTAATAATTTCTGCAAGTTCATTTTGTGTTGCTCTGACTATTTGTATACCAAATTCATAATCGGTATCGATTCTCTCTCTTTTAACTATTTGTTTTCCTAGATATTTTAAACCACCTATGATGCCTTCACCATTCTTATCACCATATATCTTTCTCAGTCCGTCAATATTTCTTTCGAACTGATACATGTGGACTTTTAAATTCTCATCAGTAAATCCATTATTATCTAAGATAACATTCCAAGGTATATTGACCTCTTCATTTTTAAATTTACCTTTTAGATTCATTTTTTGTAATGTCATAGTAGTCTCCTTAAATATATTTTACACCATCAAATTCACCGAATTTAAACCATGTGGTTTTACCATCAGTGTATAAGTTAGTTAATTTTTTTATCTTACCAACTAATTTCCAATCATCAGCATCAAAGTCATTACCTGTTGCTTTGTTTAAATAATCAGTTGCATCTGATACTCTTGCAAAATACTTTGCATCAATCTCATCATTTGAATTTGGTGTTGCTAAGTATTTTTTTGTGATGTATAATTTTTCTCTATTCATATGTGTCTCCTTTAGTTTTTAATTTCATCATTTAAAGTATATAAAAAAACGGCTGTCATTGTCAAGCCTTTATTTCTCATTGCACCATACCTAACCTTTCTGCTGGAGTTAACCTAACATGATTTCTACAGTCACGTAAAAGGTCACCCATAGCATTTACTCTACAGATATAATTAATGTGATTATCTTTTTTATAAAATTGTGCAGTAATTCCAAATTGGTCTAGCATATGCAGACACGTTATTGTAGGATTAATCCACTTTTTTTGAAAGTTTGGATATCTCTTGTTCATATTAGTCTCCTTTTTTATTAACTATGAATAGTATACTAAAAAAGAATGGTCAATGTCAAGCTTTATCGTAAAAATATCTGCGAATAATATAAACTCTTGTATATGCAACAATGGTCATAAATGCAGTAATGGTTGTACCGATATGAAATGCAGAGGTCATACCCAAGACATCGATACACACAAACAAACCAACCAGATTTAATGGATAGTTAATGAGTAAACCTGTAAAGACTGTTGTAAATGTTTCTTTATGAATTTGTCTCGACTTAAGACTCACTGGCACACACTTTCTTCCGCAAATTGGTTGTACTGAATGAATGTTTGCGATTAGTATAGACTACACGTATCGGCAACGAGTCACCTGTAAATGCTTTGTCTTTGTAATCTTCACCCACAAATCGCACATCTATGTTCTGTGACTCTAATAAATCAATCAACGACTGCTCAGTATCATAAGGTATCACTTTATCGACTACGTTAATTGCCGCCAACTGAACGTATCTTTCGTAGACACTTTGTACCGGACGATTTTTCTCCTGTCTGTCTATTGAAGGGTCAGTCTGTAAACCTACTAATAAGTAATCACAATGTCTCTTTGCTTCTTGCAACATGACTACGTGACCTGCATGAAGTAAATCAAATGCACCACATGTAAAGCCAATCTTTAATCTTTTAGTTCGTTCTCTATCCA
>Ga0222719_10003016_pt1 | contig 15105 bp, 13 predicted proteins | sample C33_34DmetaG_FD_165039 | JGI IMG/M metagenome (GOLD analysis project Ga0222719, IMG submission 165039) | Estuarine water microbial communities from San Francisco Bay, California, United States - C33_34D | ecosystem: Environmental > Aquatic > Marine > Unclassified | place: USA: California...
GACCTTTGATTGAAACAATGACTTTTCCTTTTTGCAAGAAAGCATCACTAACCTTAATTGCCTCATCTAATAAGCCACCTGGATTATTGCGCAAATCTAACACTAAACCACGTGGCTTTACATTACCCAAATTTTTTTCTAACTTTTTAAATTCTCTTTCTAGACCAACATAGGCTTGTTGCGAGAATGTATTGATCTTAATATAAATAACATCATTAAATAAAGCAGATTTAACAGCTTTTACTTTTATAATTTCTCTTTCTATAATCTTTTCAAGAGGCTCCTTCTCTCCTTCACGCAATATAGTAATTTTAGCTTGAGTTCCAGGTTTGCCTCTTAATTTTTTTACAGCTTCTTCTAGAGTTAAACCAACTAAATTTTCACCATCTACTCTGATTATAAAATCTCCGGTTTTAATTCCAGCTTTAAATGCAGGAGTATCTTCAATTGCTGTTACGACCTTAACTGCTGACATTTCAGAAGTGATTTCGATTCCTAAGCCACCAAATTCACCTTTGGTTTGAGTTTGCATTTCCTTTAAACTATCAACATTTAGATATGAAGAATGAGGATCTAGGGAAGAGAGTAAACCGCTAGCTGCTGCCTGATGAATATCTTTGTCGCTTTTTTGATCAACATATTCGTTTTTTACCCTTAGAATTACTTCACTTAAAAAACGACCATTTGCAAATTCGGGTTCAACATTATTTAGATTTGATATATCTGTAACAGCTTCATCAACAGTAAGTTGCTTTAACTTCACTTGTGATAGTGATGTGGCAGACAAAAACCCAATAAAACTAGCAACTAAAACAAGAACAAAAATTTTAAAATTTTTCATAATTTTTTTTATTAAAAAACGAATTGAGTTAGAGATTTTAGTTGTAATATTGTAATATTTTGACATAACAAATCAACCTTCAATACCATACTCTTCCTTTAGAGCATCGGTTACTTCTTTTGGTGGTTCATCGCCATATGCTGAATATAAAATTTTACCATAATTTTCAAGATGAATGATGTCATCATTTAAGGCTTTTAAAAACATATTAACTTTTAAGCGCTCTACTAAAACATAGTACCACGCATTTCTACCATCATCTACACCCTTAACCAAGTATATTAGATTAGCTAATATCTTTTTTTGAGGGTCAACTTTTCTTGGAGGATTTGAAGATTTTTGTTCAACACTTCCACTATAAGATCCCGATGATTCCTGCTCAGTCTTTTTTTCTAAATTTTGCGATGTAAAGCTTGATTTTTGCATTAAATCACCTTTTCGACTTTGATAACGATCAGCAAAACCTCCTTTAGTTTGATTGGCGTTATGGCTTTGATTTTGATTGTTATTTTGCTGTGATTGTGAACTTTCTTCAACTATTTTATTATTATCTAAAATTTGATTTTCTTTATTTTCTTGTTGAGATGTTTGGTTATACTGAGTATTTTGATTTTGCGTTTGTTGGGAACTGTTATAGCTTTGCTGCTGATTTAAATCTCTTGTTTGTTGTGAGTAGTTTTGCTGGTTACTTAATGTAGCATTATTTTGACTAACATTTGATGAGCTTTGCTTAATTTGATTCTCATCATTTTTTTTATTGGCGCCATCATTATTATTGTTGTTATTGCCATTATTTTTATTATAAAAGCCACCAAAACCCCCAAATAGCATATGTTAAGATTTTATTTGTTTATAACCAGATTGATCTAACCACCAATCATTAATTGGTCTTTTTTTGCCACATGGACCATCCTGAGATGATACACAAGGACTTTTAACTTCCACAACCTTACCAGTACATGAAAAGGTTAATAACATAAAAATTAAAATTATCAGACGCTTCATAATAAACAAAATCAATAAAATAAGTTAATTGAAAAAAAAACTTAACAAAACCTTTTAATTATGTAATCATTAAATCTTAAATTTTCTTTAGCTAGTTTTTTAGATTAAAAAACTATTCAAAAAAATAAAAAGCAAAGCTTTCAAAAGTCGACTATTTTTAATCAAATTAAAAAAACAGTTAATTTTTTCAAGCAATTAAAGTTTTCTTTTCTTAAAAAAATTAATGAATGCTAAACCTAATTTTTATACTATTTATACTATTTTAGCATTAACTAGTGCATAAACAAGTTGCACTTTTAAAAGAAAATATTTCTTAAACGCAAATTGGCACTATTAAACACTGTTAACTGATTATTTCATTTTATTATTTTGGCTAGTTTTTGCTCTTTTTTTTGTAAAATTTTTTAAAATATGACCTGATATTTTTAAAAATTTTGCAAAAAAATCGCTAAAAACTATCTCAAAAACTAAAACAAAATAATTAGTTAAAAGTGTCTAGAGTAAATACTATGAAAATAATTTTTTTAATAAATATTAAACAAAATGATTTTAATTTCAGTCACCTTACACGTATGAATTAAAAAATGATAAGCTTCGAATGTCTTTCAAAAATATTTTTATAATTGGTTTAGGTTTAATTGGCGGATCATTAGCCAAGGCACTTAAAAAACAAAATCCTAAACAAATTATTGGCGCTTTTGATCAAGATCAAAACACCATTAAGTTAGCTTTAAATCAAAAAATTATTGATTATGGACAAATTTCTTTAGAAAAAATTGATCAAGAAATTGACTTAATTGTTATTTGCACACCTTTATCAAGCTATCAAAATATTTTTGATCGACTTGTTCAGCTAAATAAAACAAACTCTACTATTATTGATTTTGGTTCAGTTAAAAACTTTAAAATTCCAAAAAAACTGACTAATTTTATCCCATGCCACCCTTTAACAGGTAGTCACTTAAGTGGATTTGAAAATTCTCAACAAGATCTATTTGCTAATAGTCTTATGATAATCTGCAAACAAGATAGTTTTTTAAAAAATAATCATCTAATCAACCTTTTTAGCACATTAAAACTTAATTGCCAATTTATGAGTTGCAAAGAACATGATCAAATATTTGCACTCACTTCACACTTGCCACAATTTTTATCTTTTTTAATACTGCAATCAGCTGATAAAATTACAGAAATTAACAAAAGCAATTCTTTTTACAAAGCTCTTAGATTAGATAAATCTGACCCAAAAATCTGGCATGACATCTTTAAATCAAACGAGAGAAACATTGAAAAATATTATCTAGAATTTTTTGATAATTTTAGCAAAAATATATTTAAGCTAACAGATAATCTAACTATTTTAAATAAAATTAACTTTTTTTACAAAAAATACCAAGCATTTTGCTCATATGAAAATCTTGATGAGCAGCTATTTTATGATAATTTTGTTAACTTATTTTTAAGAGTGATTATTGTGATTAGCTTTCTTGAAATAAAAGATCTTAAAAAGTTTGAAAATTTTATTGGCAACGGTTTTAAAGACTTTATTTCTATATTACAAATTGCTCAGCTTAATCCAAATAAAATTGGAATGCTAATAGACAAAAATTTACAGAACTTTCAAAAAATATTTAACAGCCTTAATTCATGAAAACTCCAAGGTTTTGGCAAAGAAAATCATTTGTTTCAATTTTACTAATACCATTTTCAGCTATATATTATTCTATTTTCTTGATTAAAAATCTTCTAATCAAGCCCATCAAGCTAAACAAAAAAATAATCTGCATTGGCAATTTAACAGCTGGTGGATCAGGCAAAACTCCTACAGCTATAGCTCTAGGCAAGATTATGCAGGATATGTCAATTGATTTTAATTATCTTTCAAGAGGTTATAATGGTAGCAATAAAAAATTAATTACTCTTTACAAAAATCAGCAATATAACCCAGATCTTACTGGTGATGAACCACTTTTATTAAAAGAAATTGCTCCAACTATTATCTGTAAAAATCGCCTAAAAGCAGCCAAACAAATAGCTAGAAACAAAAATCTTAAAGCAATTATTTTAGATGATGGCATGCAGAATAAATCTTTGGCCAAAGATTTTACGATTTTAGTAATTGATACAAAAATTAAATTTGGAAATAATATGATATTTCCCGCTGGGCCATTAAGACAAACTATAAACTCCGGCATTAATCAAGCTGATTTAATAGTTGTTATCGGCGATAAATTAGATCAAACTCTTGATTATTTACCAGATTCAAAAACCACCTATGCTAAAATTAACATTACTAATCTTAATAGATTTAAAGATAAAAAATTATTAGCATTTTGTGGACTAGCCTATCCACAAAAATTTTTTGATTTACTTCATAAAAATAAGTTAAATATTGTAAAGAAAATTGAATTTGAAGACCACTTTAAATATAAACAAAAAGACTTAGAAAAAATTTTAGATTTTTGCCAGAAAAATAGCTTAACACCGATTACTACCAAAAAAGATTGGGTTAAGTTTTCTAAGAAATATCAAGATAAAATAAATTACCTTGATATTGAATTAGTTTTTAACAATGATCAAATAGTAAGAAAGAAAATAGATAAAATGATGAATAGTAACTAAATCCATGAAAATTTACAAAGAAATTCGCTATCTATTTGAAGCATTAATTGTTAAAATTGGCATTTGGATTTTTGGTACCCTACCCTATAAAACTGCTTCAAATTTAGCAGCAAAAATTGCTATCTTTATTGGACATAAAATTTCTGTTAACCACCTTGCATCAGACAATATTTCTAATGCACTCCCAGATTATAATAAATCTCAAAGAGAAAAAATTGTTCACGAAATGTGGGATAATTTAGGTAGAATTATTGGTGAATACCCTCATATTGCAAAAATGAATGATTGCGAATTCAAAAAGATTATTAGCTTCTCTGATGACTTTAAAAAAAATATTATAAATCTTAAAAAAAGTCAAAAAGGTGGTATTATTGTTAGTGGACATATCGGAAATTGGGAAGTTGGCCCTAAAGCACTAATTTCTCAAGGTCTAAAAGTCAGTGTTGTTTATCGACCCCTTAACAATCCGCATGTTGAAAAGATAACAGCAAAAATGCGTGGCATTAGTTTAATTGAAAAAAGTGGTTCAGGCAGTAGAAAAATAATAGAAGCTATAAAAAAAGGCGAATATGTAGTAATTTTAGCAGATCAGAAAATTAGCGAAGGCAGCCTTGTAAAGTTTTTTCACGATGAAGCGCTAACCGCTACTTCAATTGCAAGAATAGCTTTAAAATATGATATTGATGTGATTCCCGCTAGGGTAATAAGGTTAGAAGATAGGCATCATTTTATGATTGATATGTCAAAACCATTGCAACAAAATGAAAAAAATTTTAAAAAAGACTTGGCAGTCATTAATTTTACTGCTAGAATTAACCAGATAGTTGAGTCTTGGATTTCAGAATTTCCATCTCAATGGTTTTGGGTTCATGATCGCTGGAAAAAATAAAATTTTTAAAGTTATATTCTAAATTGATGCAAAATTTTATTAAAATTTTTCTTATCTTAGCTCTTTTTCAATCAACTTCTTGCGCTTATTTTTTTAATTCTAAAGAAGTTGAAATATCAATAGCTAGTAATCCGCCAGGAGCCGATATTATTATTGAAGGCAGAAATTATGGTCAAACCCCAAAATTACTTATTATCGAACCTAAAAATTACGACGTCTTGCTTAGCATTCCCAATTATGGATCAACCAATGTCAAATTAGCAACTTGGCAAACATCCAGAGATCGTGATGGAGATGGCGAAAGATGTGTTGCTGATGCCGTTGGCTTTATGTTTATCTTGCCACTTATGTCTGCTTGGTCGGTTTATTGTCGAGATTTTAAAGAAAAAAATATATTTATTAATATACCACAAAATAATACAGGCCTAAATAGACCATTACCCAATGATTTTTATGAGATTAATCAGAATTTTCAAGAAAGAAAAATATATAATCTTCCTCAAAAAACTGATTATCGCCAAAATTTAGACAGTTATCGTCAAATTGACAATGAAGCTCTACCAAATTTTAATAATACCACAAATAACCGCCTTAACAGCAGAAACCTAACTCAAACTTATGATCCATTTGCTTCTGATAATCTGCAATATCCCCACCAAATTCAATACCGTTACAATAGTCAAGATATTGCCAAAACACAAGTCGCTCCTCAACGCGACTATATTAAAAATGATATGAACCAAATTGGTGAAAATATGCATCGCCAAGGATATAGAGATGCAGTAAAGCCACAAGAATTTCCTGGAAAAATTCAAGAATCACAACCTTATGAAAGCTATGAAAATCTTGATCAAGAAAGGCGTTCTATCGATGAGCTATATCTAGAAGATATGAAAAAAAATATGTACTAGATTTAAAAATTTTTTGAGAAAGACAATCAAAAGTGGTGACCCCAACGGGATTCGAACCCGTATTTCCACCGTGAAAGGGTGGCGTCCTAACCATTAGACGATGGGGCCTTTGATGATATTTGTCAGCCTTTAGCTAAGTCTAAAAATTTTTCAAAATCAGCCAGCAAATTATATTTCAAAAACTTTAAGTAAGCTAAATTAAAATTATCTTTTTTAAAAAGGCAACTTATTTATTATACCGAACTTCATCTTTAGGTACATTTGGATAAAGAATTTTTGAGGATTAAATTTATGAGAAGAATTGCGCGTATCATTGTATGCACAAGGTTTTTTTCTTAAATTTTATACTATATATTTTCTGGTTTTCTGGCCGTTTAGACAATGCAAGTTTATAGCATACATGGCTAAATTTTATAATGAATTTTAACTAGACACTGTTAACTAATTATTTTGTTTTAGTTTTTGAGATAGTTTTTACTCTTTTTTTTGTAAAATTTTTAAAAATATCAGGTCATATTTTGAAAAATTTTACAAAAAAAAGAGTAAAAACTAGCCAAAATAATAAAATGAAATAATTTGTTAACAGTGTCTAAATATAATTCTTGTTTAAAATTGCTTTTTAACAGAGCTATGTTATATTAAGATTTTGAAAATGTATTTTTTATATTTTATAACAAATCTTTAAATACAAAATTTTGCCAAACTATTAACCCGAGCGTTAAATAGAAAAAATATTTTTAGAATAATTTTAAAAGATAAATTGAAATTGGTATTGTAATTTGTATGTATAATTTTTTTTAAATGTTGATCAGTAAAATTAGCTATAATCTTGATGATGTAGAAGTGGATTCTAAACAGCAGTTAATATTGGATGAATTAAATCAAATTCAAAAAAAACTTGAATCAAAATCTTTTTTAAAATTTTTTAAAAAATTACTCTTTATTAAAGACAAGCCATGCTTAGGCTTGTACATTTATGGCGATGTTGGTAGAGGCAAGTCAATGCTTCTCAAAAAATTTTATAACTCATTAAAAAAATCATCAAAATTATATTGTCATTTTAACAGCTTTATGAAAGCTCTTCACGAAGCTTTTAGAGATATCAGGAAAGAACAATTTAAATGCCAAGATCAATTAATAGAAGCTATAAATAGAGTAATTGATCCAAATCTACCATTTTATAAAAGATTTATAGATGATTATGATGATTTTCAAAAAGACCAATATTTAAGAAAAAAAAAGCGCAACGCAATTAAAGTTTTATGTCTTGATGAATTTCAAGTTCTTGATTCTGCGGATTCTATGATTTTATCAAGAATCTTAACCTATCTTATCCAAAAAAATATAATTATTGTAATTACTTCAAACTGCCATCCGCTTGATTTATACAAGGACGGAATTCAGGCAGATCTTTTTCAAGATTTTGTGAAAGATGTTTTGTTACCTAAATGTCCAGCAATTAAGCTTAAATCTAATAAAGATTATCGCGAAATAAAATCTAACAACAAATCAGTAGATCGATTTTTTGTTTCAAATGTATATTACAACTCTGAACTTAATAATATAATAAATATAATTACTAAACATAAGATTAAGCAAAAGGAAATCATTAAAGTCTGGGGTAGAGAAATAATTATCAATTCAAGCTACAAGCTCCATGAAGAAGATTTGCTGTTTTTGGGATCTGATTCAAATTCTATTCCTAATAAAGCCTTAATCGACATTAATAATTACAAAAGATTAGCCATTTTTACGTTTGATGAGCTTTGTAGAAGCAACTATTCAGCTGCAGATTATCAAGCAATTTGTCAAAATTTTGACTTAATTTTCTTGCTAAAAATTCCTCAACTCCAAAAAGAAGATACCAATGAAGCTAGGAGATTAACATTATTTATTGATGAAGTATATGAAAATAAAAATGCCTTGATTACCTTGTCAGCAAAGATTCCTGAAGAAATATACCCTTCTGGCACTGGATCAAAAGCCTTCTTAAGAACTATTTCAAGATTTAAAGAAATTCAATCAGATGAATATTGGCAAGATAGTAAACTTTTTAAATAATTATATTAACCCGATCGCTAAATAGTTGGCATAGATGGTATATATAATAAATTATCCAAATTTTTTATTATTAATATCTCTTAAGGCTTTAGTAATAAGATTTTCAAGCGTTATATTTGTATCATTTTTTACAATATTTTGTAGTATTTTTTGGCAATCATGCTTTTTATAGCCTAGATTCTCTAGAGCAGAAATTGCATCATTAATAATTTGATCGTTTGAAATATTAAAATTATTGTCATTATTATCTTCAGACAATATCAAGTTTGAAAATCCTAATTTATTGGGTACTCCTTTCATCTCAGTTACGATTCTAGTAGCTAATTTTGGCCCTACTCCCGAAATTTGTGTAAAAAATTTGCTATTAGATTTGATTAGCGCTTGGCAAATTTCTTCAACACTATATGACCCTAAAATTTTTTGCGCCATTTTTGAGCCAACACCTTGAACCTTGTTAAATTGCAAAAACCATGTTTTTTCTATCTCATTAGCAAAGCCAAAAAGCTCAGCTGAGTCTTGCTTAAAAACGGTCACAACCACCAATGATGTTTTTTTATCTTTGGGTAGCTGCTTTAAGAAATCTAAAGTTTTTTCTGAAACAAAAACAAGATAACCTACTCCATTTACATCAATTATACATTTATCATCATAGATTGAATCAATAACACCAGTGAGTTTTGCTATCATTTTATTAATTTTTAATTTGCTTAAATTTGTTTTTTTAGGTACAATCCAAATTACTAAAAAAATTAAATTAATTTTAAACAAGTTTTATGATCAAATTTTTTAAATTATTGATAATTATTAAGCTTATTTTATTGCAATCATGCGCTTACATGCTTAATAAAAAAGAAGTTAATTTAGTACTAGATAGCTATCCACAAGGCGCTGATATAATTATCGAAGGTAAAAATTATGGAAAAACTCCCAAAGTAATAACTATCGAACCAAAAAATTATAATGTTTTATTTAAATTGCCTAACTATGGTTCAGCTAACTTAAAACTAGAAACTTGGCAAGCAATTCGTGAAAAAAAAGGCGATGGCGGCCGCTGTTTAGCTGATGCTTTAGGAACAATGTTAATTTTGCCAATGTTTTCTTATTGGTCTGTTTACTGTCGAGACTTTAAAAAGAATAAATATTTGATTAATATCCCTCAAAATGATGCATCTAGATCAGTTGCAAATGGTTACTTACCATATAATTTTTCTCAAAATTCAAGCTATTATAGCCACGAATCTTACAATCAAAGAAATTATCAACAACGCAACAATTATTATAACGGTGGATGGTAAAAATACTTGAAAAAAAAATATTTTTGGTGATAAGTTTGAAAATTTTTTCTTAAAATGTTAAAATGTCACGATCACAATAGTTGCATTGATAAAGCTATCTTGGAAGCCATTTTGATTTGCAAAGCAAATAATCTGCGTTTTACCGATTTGCGTCAAAAAGTTTTTGAGATTATTTTAAAAACCCATAAGCCAGTTAAGGCATATGATGTTTTAAGCGAACTACAGCAAAAAGACCCGTCTGCTAAACCTCCTACAGTATACAGAGCATTAGATTTTTTGCTTGAATATGGTTTAGTTCATAAAATTCATAGCTTAAACTCTTATTCACCATGCTCTCACCCCAAAAAACATAATCAATGCTGTTTTTTAATTTGTGAAAAATGCAATCAGATAAAAGAATGTTGCGATGAAAGCTTATTTAAAGCCATACAAAACACTACAAACAGCAATAAATTCGATCCTAAGAATACTATTATTGAAATTAGTGGCACATGTAACAAATGCAATTCTTCTTAAAAACCTTTAACAAATAGCGTTTAAAAAAAACTTTTTAAACCTATCATAATCGATCTGCTCGCAAGTGGCGCCTTATCTTTCAAAAGAGACACATGATTTCTTGCTTCTTGATTAAGTATATTAGTGGCCTTAAGATATATTTTTAAATCGCTATATGAAAAATTTAAGTCGTAACCAGCATAGGCATTGATCATTAAATAATCTTTAGTTTTTGTTTCATTTGGCGCAACATGATTAACCGCAAAACTATAATCGCTATCTAATTTAAAGCCAAATTTTTGATAATCATAAATTAAGCTTGCCCCAATTCTTGCTGGCGAGATTCTTGGCAAAGGTGATCCATCTTTTTTGTTTCTGGCCTCAACATAATCCCCTCTAATCTCAAAACCTAATTTATGAGATTTAATTTCTAGTGCTTGGATATTAGTTTTAAATTCAGCGCCAAAAAATTCAGCTGAAAGGTTAGTATAATTATAAATTGGCAGATTAGAATCTAAATCAATATTGCTAGTTTTAGATAAGGTTATGAAATCTTGAAATCTATTATAAAATAGATTTATTTCGCCTGATAGCTTATTTGATTTTTTTAAAAGCGAAATATCTACTCCATAAGATTTTTGAGCTTTTAAATTTTGATTGCCTAATTCAAAGCTATCTGTAGCAACATGAACCCCATCAGCATAGAGCTCTTGGGCGTTTGGCGCTCTTTGCGTGTGGTTTAATGAAAGTTTAGTTGTATAATTTTTCAAAAAATCCTTAATCAAGCCAAGTGAAGCGCTGCTATTTAAGTCAGACCTAGAGCCAGATTTTAACATATTACTACTTTGGTTAATTTCAATTTTTTGATGGTCAAGCCTAGCGCCTGCTTGCAATTTAGCTTTATCAAAAGCAATTTCTTCTAAAATAAATGCTGAATTAATATTGGTAGTGGTTGGCAATAAAAATGCCTCATCACCTATTGTTGAAAATTTATTTTGATCAGATTGAAAGCCAATTAGACCCTCAAAAATTCCAAATTTATCATGAATAATCTCAGCTCTACTTGAAAATCCACGATTCTCAAAAATAGTCCCTGCTTGCAATCCTTCAAATTCAGTATGTTTGTAATCAGAAATTCCTAATTTAAAATTAACTTTTTTTATTGACGTTACTGGCTCTTGATAACTTCCAGCAAAGTCAATCCTTTGTTGCTTCATATCAATTGTTACGTCTGGCTCAGCAACTGTTCCATAATTACTATTGTAGGTATTTAATGATGCGCCAAAATAACCTTTTTTAAAAAATCTTGAAAGCCCTATAGTTGAACCTTGGCTATTGCTTTGGCTATTAGTTAATTTGTTTTTTGACTCTTGGCTTAGCGGATCAGATTCTCTAAGACTTATAGATCGACCATAGCTTGGTATCGAAATATTGTCAGATATTCTTTTAAAGCCATTTAGATGATAAGCATAATTACTGGCTCCACCCTCAAATAAAGCAGAAGCAGATCTTTCTTTATTAGCTGAATTATATCTTGCATCAGTTATTGCTGTTACTTTTTCATTAATTGGTTTATCAGGAATTCGGTTATCAATAATATTTACCACACCACCCACTGCTTTTGAGCCATATAGTAAAGCTGAAGGCCCTCTTATAATTTCTATTTTTTTTACAGAAAGTGGATCAATTGCGACATTGTGATCAACACTAACACTTGATGCATCGAGGTTATTTATGCCATTTTGCATAATATTTATTTGATCCCCTTCCAATCCACGAATTACTGGCCGAGATGAATTTGGCCCAAAATATGTTGAACGAATTCCAGGTTCGGACGATAGAGTTTCGCCAATTGTCGGTTGTAATTTCTGATTTAGATTATCTCCTTGAACTATTGTAACTGGGCTAATTATTTGATCTTTGGCAGATAAAAGAGGATTAGCAGTAACAACAATTGGCTCTAACCTGTTTTTTACAAAGTTTTCAGCTAAAGTTTTTTCAGGTAATGCAAAATAAATTACTGTTAATATTTTTATTAAGGACTTTATTCGATTCATAAATTTATAACAAAAAGAAATTTCATAACTTTTTTTTAAATAATCATGTTTAACCTATTTTGTCAATTATTTTGTTATGTTATAACATAACTCTAATAAAATATGACTAATAAATTTTTTTTAAAAAATCAAAAAACGAAAGATGATCAACAATATATACAAGTATCTTAGTCAAATAGAATGGAAAATTAGCGATAACTTAATTGATTTTGATGGTGCTTACAATTTTATGGAAGATCGTGTTAGCAAAATAATTAATCAAAAAAAGTCAGAAATGATCTGGTTACTCGAGCACAAGGATGTCTATACCGCCGGAATTAGCTCCAAAGAAACAGATTTGTTGAATAAAACTAATATTCCAGTTTTTAAGACTAATCGTGGTGGAAAATACACTTATCATGGGCCAAATATGAAAATAATTTACTTAATGCTGGATTTAAAAAAATTCTTTTATCCAAACAGCCCAGATATTGCTGTTTTTGTAAATTTTTTAGAAAATTGGATAATTGACATTTTGGCAGAATTTAAAATAAAGGGTGAAATTAGAAAGGATCGTGTTGGCATTTGGGTTAAAAATGAAATAAGCGAAGAAAAAATAGCTGCGATTGGCATTAAAGTTAAAAAATGGGTTACTTACCATGGAATTTCAATAAATTTAGCACCAGATTTAACTAAATTTAACAATATTGTACCGTGTGGCATAAGTGATTTTGGCATAACATCATTTGCAAAATTAGGGATAAATAATTTTTCAAATATAGATCAGCTAATTAAAGAAAAATTTAACCAAAAATTTTTAGAATTTAAATCTTGAAATACTCTCAATAATTCTTACCTAAGCAACGTTTGATCTTTTAACGTTCTACGAAATACAAAATTTAAACAATTATAGAAATGACAGCGCAACAACAAAAAAAAGTTAAAGATAATAATTCATCAAAAACACAATTTAGTTTTGATGTTGAGGTTGGTAAAATACTGAATTTAATGATTAATTCACTTTATACCAACAAAGATATTGCTCTGCGTGAATTAATTTCAAATGCTTCTGATGCTTGTGACAAATTGCGCTATTTGGCTTTGCAAGATGATAATATAAAGGCTGATGATTTAAAAATTTCAATCACTACTAATAAAGATAAAAAGCAATTAATTATCAGTGATAATGGACTTGGCATGAATCGTGATGATTTAATTAATAATCTAGGTACAATCGCCAGATCTGGAACTGAAAACTTTTTAAAATCTTTAACTGGAGATAAACAAAAAGATGTGCAACTAATTGGTCAGTTTGGCGTCGGCTTTTATTCATCTTTTATGATTGCTAATCAGGTTGATGTTATTACCTCGAAATATAATGAAGATTCTGTTTGGCAATGGTCATCTCAAGGCGCAGGAAGCTTTAAAGTTGAAGAGTCATCTGAAAAATTTGCCAGAGGCACCAAAATAATTTTACACTTAAAAGAAGACGCCGATGATTTTTTGGATCGTTTTCATATTAAACATGTGGTTCAAACTTATTCAGATCATATTGATTTTAAAATTGAATTCATTCCAGAAAATGAAAAAGATGGAGCCAAAATTGAAATCTTGAATTCTGTATCTGCAATTTGGCAAAAACCTAAGGAAAATATAACTCAAGAGCAATATGATAATTTTTATAAGCATATTTCTCATTTGCCAAATGAACCTTACATGACTTTGCACAACAAGGCTGAAGGTGTGGTAAGCTATACTAATTTATTATTTATCCCTAGTTCAAAACCTTTTGATTTATTTCACCCCGATCGCAAAACTTCAGTAAAACTATATGTAAAAAAAGTTTTTATTAGTGAAGAATTAGAACTGGTTCCAACTTGTATGAGATTTTTGCGAGGCGTTATTGATTCTGATGATCTACCACTAAATATCAGTCGTGAAAATCTACAACATAGTGCAGTTTTAGAAAAAATTAAAAAATCAGTTGTTAAAAAAGTTTTATCGGAGCTTAAGAAAAAATCTCAAGAAAGTGAAGAGGAGTATCTTAAATTTTGGAATAATTTTGGCGCAGTTCTTAAAGAAGGTTTATGCGAATCAACTGATTATCGTGACAAAATTTTAGAAATTTGTCGTTTTGAAACCTCAAAATCTGATGGCAAGTTGGCTTCAATTGCTGATTATCTAAATAGAATCAAAGATAACCAAGATAAAATTTATTTCTTAACTGGTGAGTCGTCTGAAAAAATTAAATCTTCACCGCAATTAGAAATCTTTAAAGAAAAAGATGTTGAAGTTTTATATTTGACTGACGCTGTTGATGAATTTTGGGTTACAGTCATGCTTCCATATCAAGATAAAGAATTTCAATCAATTAATCGTCACGATGTAGATATAGAAAAAATTGGTAAAAAAGAAAATAAGGAAAATAGCCAAAAAGATAAAAAAGACGAAGAAAACGACACTAAAAAAGATGTAACAAATTCTGAATTTGATGGTTTGGTAAAATATATTAAAGAGATTTTAGGTGACAAGGTTAAGGATGTTAGAATTTCCAAAAAACTTACCGGATCTCCGGTTTGTTTAGCTGTTGATTCTGGATCTATGGATATAAGACTTGAAAGATTTCTACTTGAGCAAAAACAAATTCTATCAGCTTCAGCTAAAGTCTTAGAAATTAACCCCAAAAATGAAATTATTAAAAATTTAAATAAAAATTTTGCTGATTCTAAGTCAAAGTCCAAAAATGATGATATAATTAAAACACTTTTTGATCTAGCCTGCATCATTGAAGATGAGCCAATTAAAGATGCTGGTGATTTTTCAAGAAGAATTCAGAGTTTGATTACCTAAAAACATAGGTAATCACGGATTTAGTAAACCTTTTAACCAGACTTTTTGTTGATTGTCTAGATTATCTTCAAAAACTTTATATATTCTTTGATGATATTCT
>Ga0222719_10003023_pt1 | contig 15095 bp, 6 predicted proteins | sample C33_34DmetaG_FD_165039 | JGI IMG/M metagenome (GOLD analysis project Ga0222719, IMG submission 165039) | Estuarine water microbial communities from San Francisco Bay, California, United States - C33_34D | ecosystem: Environmental > Aquatic > Marine > Unclassified | place: USA: California...
GTCCTATCCGATCAATCAGCCCTACGGGCGCTTTTGGCATTCGCGGGGAGTCGATATTTAAAGAAAAACATGGTTAATATATTATTTGCAGTTTACCTTTTCGGAAGCGAGAATGAGTGAACGTCCCTATAAATGTAGTCATTGTTTCAAACTGTTCGCCAGCAAATTCAGTATGGATCGGCATGTTCGCGGAGAGATATGTAAAAGCAAACCCTCCACCGGATCGTCGGTGGCGTGCACCCATTGCGCGAAGGTCTTCGCGTCGAACGCTTCGAAGTGCAGACACCTGACGAACAACGTTTGCGGCTGGAAGCCGACCGAGGGTAAATCCAACAAATCGTTGGAGTGTCCGCGATGCCAGAAGACCTTCTCCTCCAACAACACGAAGTGTAGACACGTTCGATCGAATATTTGCGTCGAGAAGACTCCCCTTTCCTCGGCGTCCCTTTCCTCGGCGTCCCTTTCCTCGGCGCCCCTTTCCTCGGCGTCCCCTCCGCCTCCCCCGTCGTCACCGCCTTCGGAGGCGAGCAGCAACTCGGGCCACGACTGTGTGACGTGCGGGTCGAATTTCGGTCAGATTCGGTATCTGGTTCGACATCGATATCGATGCAAGGGCGCGCCGCCCTTGGCCTGCACCCGGTGTCATCGCGTCTTCAAAACCCGCCAATCCAAAAGCAATCACATGCGCCGGTTCGTGTGCGGGGGTCAAAGCACGGTGAACAACTTCGGCGAAGAGGACTTCTCCTACATCACGAACGCCCCCGACTACTTCGAAAAGATCAAGATGTTGATGACCTTGGGTAAATACGCCGTCCCGGAGTTGCTCACTTGGATGTTTCTGAACGACGATCATATGGAGAACATCACCATTCGCAAAAATCGACGGAACGACAAGTACGTCGAGATTCGAGTGAAGGGCGTCTGGACCCAGCGGCTGATGATGGACGTGTTGGGGCTCATACTCAAACGCATGGAGACGATTCACCACGCCTACTTCTCGTATATGCGAAACACCTTGATCGACAACAAACCGGACGCGAACTATCGTCGAATGGTCTATCCGATGCGCGTGTACGCGCACGTCATGCTGTGGTACGGGTGGCGCTGCGAGGAGATCTCGCAGCTGACGCTCCTGAACTACCCGGAGGACGACAACGAACAGCGGCGGAGATGGAACGACATGAGTTCCATATGCATGGAAAAAATATACGAAAGAACAAAACAGTTGCGCGCCAAAGTCGGATGATCCAGTACGAAGACTTCGAGCGATTCGACGAGTGCTATTACTGCGCGCTCCTCTTCGAGGAGCATCAGACCGTTTTTATGGGGTGGTCCAGATCCTTCTGCTCCAAGATATGCAGGGACCGATACTACAAGACGCACTACAAAAAGCTGAAGCTGTAATGCGACTTGCCGATGGGCTTCGCGTGCCCGCGAAGTTGCAGCACCTTCGTGCTGTCGTAGAGATTCGCGTCGAACAGCTCGTTGGTGTCCTTGAGGTAGATGTAGCGACGGATGGGCGGCTTCTTGATGGTGATGACGAGCACGTTGTCGGAGCCGTACTTCACGCTCCTCTTGGTGATCGAGATGTCGCGATCGATCTCCAAGGTGTAGGCGCGGCGTCGCTGCGCGGTGCCCTCGATCGGGAACACGTAGCACCCCGTGGTGTTCTCGTTGTGGAGCCCGCAGTCGACCGCGGCGCTGCGCATGCTCTGGAGGAACTGCGACAGCACGCGCGTTTTGCGCGCGGCGATCTCCGAGATGGTTTCGTCGGTGGTGATGTGCTTGTCGTTGATGGCCAGGATGTTGTCCGTCCGGCTCTTCTCGATCTGGGCGGGGGAGAACTGCATCCGATAGTTGTACACCGTGAAGTTGCGCTCCTCCGACGGCAGCGCGACGTGGCTGCACATGCGGCGCGCGCGCCCGATCACCTGATCCACGCGGTTCTGATTCCAGTAGGGTTCCATCACGTGGACCTGGCGCACGTTTTTCAGAGAGATGCCCTCCGCGCCGGATTGGGTGATGAACATCACCTTCAGCGTTTCCCCCCGCAGGTTGGTCCTCCCTTTGAAGGATCGGGCGACGCTCTCGGGAAGGCGGTCGAAGTCGTTGTTGAAGATGTTCAGGAGGATGGTGTTGAACTCCACGCGCTGCTCGCCCGTCAACCCGTCGTCCGGCTTGAACTTCGCGTAGCAGGGTTTGTCGGGATCGAAGTCCGCCTTCCATTCGGAGTTCTCCTTCGTGAGTCGAAGGCGCCCGTAGCCGCGCGCCTCCAGACACTTGCTCATGATCTCCACCCCCTCCACGCGTCGGAACTGCGAGTACACCAGCACGCTGCCGGGCGAGGCGTCGATGTGCTCCATCGCGCGAGCGAACTTGGGAGAGTACTTCTCCAGATCGGCTCGCAGGTGTCGCGCGGTGAGCTTCCCGATGAGCTCGTCCAGCTTCTTGGAGTACTCGCTCTGCTTGGACTTTCCGGCGCCTTCGAACTCCTCCGAGAAGTCCTTGGGGCGCGGGCGCTCCATCTTCTTGGGGAAGACGAAGTTGCAGATGGCGCGCGTGTACGCTTTGTAGACGGAGGAGGTGTTGCCGAAGAGGCTGCCCTCCTGGTCCCCACCGCGCTTGTTGCTCTTCGGCTTCTCGAGTTTGTACTCCTCCACGCGGGCCATGGCGTATCGTTCGAACTGGATGTCGGACATGAACAGGCTCTCGTTCTTCACGAAGGTCTGCGGGTACAGTTTGGGGTTGTCGTTCACGTAGTAGGAGATCGCGCCCGTGGCTCTGCGGGTGAACATGTCCGTGTTGCTCATGGTGGCCGCTTCGGAGTCGACGAAGTAGGCGTTGAACATCTTCTCGGTGGTGGGGAAGGGCAGATGGGCGCTCTCCTTGGCGGCCTTCGTTTTGGGATCCAGCTTCCTAAACACTTGCAACAGTTTGGCCAGACGGCCCTTCGCGCCTTCCGGATCGGCGCTCTCCGGGGCGACGCGCCCCGACTTCTTGGGTGCGAACCCCTCGGGGACCAACGTCAGCGTCGCGAGCACGGTTTTCTTGGCGTTCGCCTCGACGTGGAACCAGTTCACCCTGGGGACGCGCTTCAAGGTCGCCTCGAGCTTCTGAATGAACTCCGGATCGGACTTGGCGAACTCGAAGGTGTACGCCTTCTCGGGGCCCTTCACCAGATTGAGCATCAGCCCCACCTCGAAGGGCTTGTTGATGATCGGCGTGCCGGAGAGCAGCACCAGCTTGACGTTGCTCGCGTTCAGAATCAGATCGTAGAGCGTGCTCATAATGGGCGCGGAGTTGGACACACCGGAGATCATGTTGTGCACCTCGTCCACCACCACGACCTTGTCGTCGAAGGGGTTCGTGCGCCCTCCGTCCGTCATCTCCTGAAGTTTGGTTTTGGTGAGGCCGTTGTAGTGCAGGAAGGAGTAGGATCGGTCGATGGTGTCGGCGATCTGCGCGTCGATTTGGGCGAGATGGGCGGGATGCAGTTTTGCCAAATTGCTGGGTTTGTTTTTGTCGGGCACCCACACCCCACCGTGCAGCTCGCGAATGGCGGCGGACACGTGCTTCGGCTTTTTGACCTTCGAAAACGCCCAGTACAGATTGTCCTTCACGTAGCTCTCGCTACCGCACTTCTTGATCTCGTTCACGTAGTTGGTGCGCAGGGCGGCGGGCAGCATCACCACCACCTGACGGTCCTCCAGCAATCCCTCCGCGACGGCGATGGAGCTGCACGTTTTCCCCACGCCCAAGCCGTGGTACAGAAGGAGGCCTCGATAGGGGCTCTTGTTGGACAGATACTGCTGGACGAACTCCTGATGGGGAAACAGGGTCGGGCGTCCGGAGGAGGGTCCGTCTTCGCAGGTGCGCTCGTTGCCGCTTTGTTTGGTGGTGTTGTATTTGGCGAAGGTGTCGGTAATCCAAGGGCCGAACTCGGTCTGGGTGGGCAGGAACCACTCTTTCGCACTCATTGCCCCTTTTTATAAAAGGCAGCGATTTATTATTTCTATTCGAACAGATCTCGAATGATCCTCAAATTGCCCAGCAGAAAGTGCTGGCCGTGTACGGTGCTCAAGCCGTAGCAGTGGTAGTTCTGGACCCTCTCCCTTCCCATGCACAGTTTGGGGATCCCCCGAAAGAAGCACGCCTCGTCGGAGAAGCTGGACATGGTGGTTCCGATGACGATGTCGCAGCGGGACATGGCCAGCACGTCCACCAGGGCGTCGACGATTCCGTCGGCGGAGTCTCGACACCGCTCCGCGTCGGAGCGGTAGATGATGTTGCCCAACGCCTTGAACTCCTCGTACGCGCGAGGGGTGTTCGAACAGATCAGAACGGGGCGCTCGGGATGTTTGGTGCGAATCAGCCGCACGATTTGAACGAAGTCCTGCAGCGGCGACACCTCCGAGAAGACCCGCCCGTCCGCTTCGTCGAACTTTTCGACGTAGTCCCGGAAGTGGACCGCCACGGTACCTCTTACGATGGAGGGGTGCCTCAGCAGGGCCTCCTCCACGCGAGCGGACACCCGCAGGTTGGCGTAGAACTCGCACTTTTGTCGCACGAAGTCCTCTACGGGCATGTCGGGGTGTTTGAACTCGTGCCCTCCGCGAACGATGATGTACTCGGAGTCGCTGTAGGGGAACCGTGCGAGCAGAGCGTTCGTGTGTTCGTCGGGTTTGTACAGATAGCTGCGGGTGGTGACCTCCGCCAAATTGATCTCCGACAAATCGTTCTTGAACAGATCTTGGAAGGTGCACTTGCAGGCCTCCTCCGGAAACCAGAGGGTGAAGCAGATGGTGCCGTAGAACTTCGCCAAAACATGCGCGGAGGCCATCCCTCGAAGCCGATTGCACAGTCCCTCGGTGGGGATGATAACCACATGAGGCGCCATAGCGCTTTACTACTAGTGCAAAAAAACATTCGTTCCGTCAAAACGACTTGATTTGCAAAAGCGTGTCCTCCGGTTCGAGTCGTTTGGAGCTGCTCAACACCGGATACTGCGCGGGGTTCTCGCGTTGGACCGCGACCCGTAACGAATCGATCAGGGTGCGCAGGGGCACGAAGGGTCCCTTCGCACGAACGATCTCGACCAAACATTTGGTCATAATACCCGATCCGAGCGCTTCCTCCGCTTTTTCCGCGTCCCGACATCCGGATACGCACAACACGCGCGCCTCGCAAGGGATCCCACTGTGCGTGATCACCGGATCGTCGAAGTTGCTTTTGACGTAGGCGTATTTGATGTCCGCGATGGTTCCCGAGTGACAGCAGTCGAAGGTGCAGAAGACGTTGGTTTGCGGGTGGACACGTTTGAAGGCGGACAGGAAGAAGTTGTCGCGCAGAACACCGACCCGACGGTAGTCGGAGGGTACGATACACTCGTCCAAACCGTCGCTTTCGTAGTTGTCCTTCGACGGTACCTGGGTGGCGTGCCCGCTGAAATGGATCCACAAATTGTCCACCTTTTGCACGGTGGTACGTCGCACCGCCTCCATAACGGTTCGATAGAGCGTGCTTCCGGTCGCTTCGGTGTACACATGCACGTCGTTGAACAGAAGATCCTCTTTCAGCATGCGTTCCATCGCGTGCGCGTCGTTTACACAGCCATCCAATTGGTAGGTGGTGTTCGGATAGTTGTTTCCAAAAACGATTCCGATAGAAAAAATCATTTTTTACTATACGCGGAGATACTATGGTGGTGCGATCGTTTTTAATACAAATCGGTGGCGTAGGGAAACGTGTCGGACTCCAAAAACTCTTTTTGTTGCACGGTGTATGGGGAGGTGGCCAAATAATTGTAGCTTAAGGTACCCATCAATATGTAATTTTTTTCGATGGGAATCATTTTCGTTTCAATACAAATGGAATAGTACAAAACACCAATATTGCTATCAGGTCTATAGAATCTTACGAAGAGAACTTCCTTCGTATCTTGGACTTCGACTCGTTGATCGACTTGAAGATAGTTTTGGTAGTTGCGAACCGGTTTGGTAGAGAATTTGAGGTTGCGTCCCGGATGCGTGTTTGTCAGCTCGAATTGAATTTCGAAGGAGTTTGATAACGACCTCATGTTGATATAAAATCCGTACGCTCTAAATATTTTCGAGGTGTGGTTGTAGTTCAAATAAATCGTATCTGTCTGGTCGAAAGACGGGTTGTATTCAAACGGGGTGCTCGTTGCCTCAGTCAACCTGTAGACTGAATCAAAATCAAGTGGGATGGGGTTCAGATTGACTGTTCCATGTTCCGACAATGGAAGAATATTATCATTACCGTGCGAAGTGTTACTGTTGATATCCACATGAATTGAATTGTTGCTGTTTTCGAATACGTAGATGTATTGATCATCATTGAAATATTGGCCTGTGCTGGGATAATTCAGATGCAAAAACACATTTGATAACTTGGGTGGTGTTGTTGTATGATCAACATTAATATTCACACGCGCTTTGTTTGTGTCGTTGGTAGCGATGGCGATATGATTTACCTTGGGAGACCCCACATCATAGAATTTGCAGCTGTCGTAATCATTGTATGTTTTCTCACCCGAGTTGCTTAGTTCGAAACTCAAATTCAAATTGTTTCCAGCTGCGTTGCTGTACCACATGTAGATGTTACTGTTATTATCGTCATGAAAAGGCATTGTTTGATAGTTCTGTAGGTTGTCTTCCATCGTGGGGTCGTCGTACAAATCGGTGTTCAAATCGAAGGAGTTGTTGAAGATGATGTTCGAAAATCCCTCCCGACTCATGTACAGGAAGATGTCGTGCGCGGTCCATGCGGGGACACGGCTATGGTTCGAATTGAAATATTTCAAATTGCACATCGTCACGACCGTTTGCTCCATATGCAAGTAATTCGCCTGGGTGCAACTTTCGACATCGAAAACGCTTTCGATGGTACCTCCACCTTGCGGAATACCCGCCACGTAAAAGATGTTCGATTTCTCGTTTTCCGTAAAATTCTGACCCGAATTTAGTTTCGTCAACGAAAGGTTGTTGCTCGTCTCAGTCAACACCAACAAGGAGCGGTACAAATCGAAATTGTACCAAAACATGTCGCTGTTCGAGTTGAAAACGATCTGGTCGTTCCCATGAAATGTTATTTTGAGATCGTCTTGGCTTAAACTGCTGGTATCATTAGTAGTGGGAATCGTGTAGCACTTGTAGTAGGGGAATTTGAACGAGTCGGGTGTGATGTTCGAGATCGGCTCGTAGATATTAGCAGCACCACTGTTTTTCTTAAAAGCGACGTCTGTCGTGAATTGGAACTGTTGCGTGTTGGACATATTCGTGTCGACGAAACCGCTTTCTATACGCAATTCATTCAAATAGGTGGTCAAATTAGTATTTGTGCTCAATAGATTCAGATTGGACACCGCGACACTTGTAGAAGAGGCGACGTCGTTAATCTTCAATCCGGTATTGATCGAAAGAATGGTTCCCGCGATGTTTTTCGTGAAAGGGATGTTCAGTAACATGTTGCTGTACAAGGGCGATTTGTATTCGTTGGAGCATATTGGGAACAACTTGCGATCGTTCGTCCAAGACATGAACAAGCAGTCGTTGCTTTTCACGGTGTACAAGTCGGAAAACGTGTTCATGGGAGTTTCAAACAGATTACTCAACGGATAGAAGCTGATGTCGTTAGAGAACTCCAATCGGAGATCGAAGTCTTTGATGGGTGATTCAAGTGGTGTTATAGGCAAATCGAATACGGACATAATATATTTGCTGGTCTCTGTGGGTAGCAAAGAGGACGCGGAGTTGGTTGTGAAATCGGTCGGAACAGGCGGATTGTTTTCCAAACATATTTTTTGCATAATCCCCACGGTTTGCGACAGTCGAACCCATTTCGCGACTTTCTCGATCATTTCCATCTGCTGGTACACGGTGTCTAATTCTTCTAAAAGTGAAGTTGCGTCCTTTCCTGTTGTACCTATTTCGAATGGATTAGTTGGATTAGTTGAATTTAATTGTTCATAACTTGAAGTAGCAGCAGCAGTATATAAGGCGTGGTAGGTATTGAATGGAATATTAGAATTGGAGTTGAAGAAATCGAATTTGATGTAAATGTTATCTATAGTACCAGTATGAGATGTTGCGTTATTGCTCAAATAATTGTGTAAATGTTCTGATCTCGAAGATTCTACAAGCATTTGATAAGAAGTATAGCTACCCGATGTAAATGATGTAGATGTAAATAAAGATTGTATTCTACTAATTTGAGTATTCATAGTGGCGGACTCGGTTGAATCGTAAATGTAGTTGTTAAAAGGTGTAGATCGCGTTATAGCAGCTCCTCCATTGTCGGTTATCTCTTTGCTTATATCTCCGCTTATATTGCTTGAATTACTATGATGTGCATACATCTTTGTTTGAAAATCGTTGATAACAGTCAAATCAATAGGCGTACTGTCAACATCCACTCTAAAGCTTGTAGCCCATTGTCCGATATTTTTTAAGGCAGTTTTGTAGTCGCTTTCAGCAGTCTGAAAATCGTAGGAATGCGGTAATCTGAGAGTAGTATCATCTGGGCTTTGTATAGTAGTAATTGCGTTCTGAGCATTTAAGTATGGACTTGATGGTAACGTGGATAAGGTGGTAGATAAGTTGTTTAAGTTAGAGGTCATAGTTGAATCAGCACTTATAGTTATACTTGTCGAATTTACACCATCATTATGAGCATATACAACACCATCATTTACACGAATTGCATTCGTAATATTCAGAGCTTTAAATACATTTTTGGCGTGTTCATTGGCGTTGGATGCCTCTGAAAATGAGGTTATAATCTCGTCTAAAAGATTACTTGCCCCAGTTCCAATTGTACGTTGTTTACTTGATAGCCCATCAATATAATTCGATTGGGCTACAATTAAAGCATTTAGTTCATTAGACATATCAAAATTGTCATTAGAATCAGTACCAGTAGTATAATCACCGTAAGCTATAGTTACGTCGCCTGTTTTGGTCGTTACAGATGAATACATTGATTGTAGCTGAACCAATGCATTTAAAGCTACTTGTTGATCTGAACCGGCTTGATAACTATTCCATGCGCTTGTTTTGGTGGTTACAATACCATTAGCATCGCTTGTCTTACTGACCGCGGTATCGTACGTAGTACTGTAATTAGTAGTAGAAAGAGTACTGTAAATAGTATTCATATTACTTTTAAAGGCTGCATATTGGTTGCTGGTTCTTGCGTAGTAATTTAACGCGTTGGTTGCATATTGACTTGCATGGCTGTGAGGGCTTTGAGGAGTACTTTGAGTGGGTGCTGCAATGTAACTGAATGATCCGCCGCGGCTGGTGCTGGAACCAGGCGTTGAGAAAATAGCTTTATATGTAATCCAGGTATTACTTGAATTTCCGTTCCCTATTGCCGCATTTATGGCATTTGTGTAATCATTTAAGTTGTCATAAATAGTACTATCCGTCATACTGTCATAAACATTATTTAAACTGCCTCGTATTAGATCTGTAGCAAAATATTTATTGTTACTTGAAAAATGATACATTATGGATTTTTTTGCGTTCTCAGTAGGGTCATAATAATTAGATTCCATTGCGTTTGTAATATTGCTGAAATAGTCACGTAGGTTGTTGCTGTAATTGGATCTGACATCGCTCACAGTATGATCTTCTGGTATGCTTCCAAAGTAATCGCTTAAATTAGTTACAGCACCAGTAACAGCATCAGTAACAGTACTATTGTAATCTGCTTTGGTAGTAAACTGAAAGCTCGCAATAGTTGTCACATTATTACTCAATTGGGTATAAGCATCCATATACACATTGTATTGCCAAATGACCATAGAGATCTTGTTCAAATTACTTTGAATACTGGAATCCGAGTGAATATGATACATCATTTTCAGTTGATTACGTAGGTAGATTGTTTTATCAGTCAAGTCACTTAAAGTAAGAGTGTCTACATCACCAACGATAGTAGTACCATAGTTTTCAATATTTGTATTAATATTGCTTATATGACTATTTGCGCTTGAATAATGAGTAGAAAATTGGTTCGATTCGTTGCTTGGTGGGTAAGTTAATCCATTAAAAGCAGTAATAGCACTGGTAACATTTGTATAAGTAATTCCACCTTCGTCTAAGTTACCCGCGTACGTTTCATAATTACTGTAAAAATTTATTAAATTAGATTTGTTCAATCCCATACTACGAATGGTGTATTGCGCGAATAAATTATTGGAATCGATCGTGTTGATGAGCTTGTTATTACTGGTGTCCATGCCTGCAGGAACAGTCAATCTGTGATGATATTTGATCACTTCGAAAGATTCCACATTTGAACTAGTCAATTCGCTGCCCTGATACGACTCCAAGAAATTCGGAGAGTCGAAACTATTTACATTTTCCAAAATAGTTTTACCATTGTTGAAAACATCAATAACGTCATTATCGATATGATTCGCATTGTCGATAGTCAAATCAGATAATGTGGATGCGTTAGCTTTTTCCAAGAAATATTTAATTTCGGTGTAACGCATATGAATGTAGTTGTTGGTGTCTGTTATTGGTGTACTTCCATAGTATGTCGTGATATCAACTTCTCCACCGTCCACATTGACAGATATCGTCAATTCGTTAACATAGATGTCGAGAGCTTTGACCAGAATTGCGTTTGTCACAAATTGGTTTTGTGTCGAGGTCAGATTCTTATATAAATTGAAAGGGGGGGCGATTCGATCGATCTCCTGCTCAACCAATTCAATATACGTTTGCAAATCGTTTATTAATGTTTCAGGTTTGGGGTCCAAAGTGACGGACGTCTCCGCCTCTGAACATATGATAAGTAGCTTTTGGACAGCCAACGATTTGATGTAAACATTCACATAAGACTGTTGCAATGAGTCTGTACCTGCACGTATAGGTACAAGTTTATTTTGAAGATCGTTCGTGGCGAAACAATTCGAAAACAAGACTTGATTCGAAGAGACGATAGATTCTGAGAGGGAGCCATATAAAATGTCCACTGAATAATTACTAAAATAGGATTGGAGCTTATCGAATAGTTTTGTGTATTCTCCTGAAGAGTCTATACTGTTGTTGAAGTCGTTAGTTTGAATATCTAAAGTTGAAGCAGTGCTTGTCTCGAACCTCGCACTCGAAACAACATTTTCGGAAACTTGGATGGTTTTGTTTTCTCGATAAGCGGGAAGGAAATTTTCGAAGGGGATCTTTTGTTGGTCGAAGTACAGGTCCGCTTCGTCGATTATTTTGTCGTGAAACTGCAGGACGTGTTTGCTGAAGTCGATGTTGTCGATTTTTTCGGGGTCGAGATACTTCGTGGTAGAGTATTTCGCCGCTTCGATCATATTTACGATATTAGTCATATACGTGCCGCCGTAGACGTCGGAATCATTCGATATTCGACCAATCATGTGTATGTTGAAGTTTAAATTTTTCTGAAAATACTCAGTTTGCGTGTCCAAATCGAAGAACACGTTGGACATGTTCGTAACGGTCACTCTGAAATCGGCGGTACTGTTTTGAATGGGAGAGAATTGATTCGACACGGGATGCTCTAAAGCCATGAGGAAGAGATCCGTATTGGAGGAGGAGATGTAGTTGCCGTTGTTGATGTTCGAAAAATAGAAATTGTTGGACAAGAAGGTGTTGGACCCCGCGTTGTGAAAATACAGCACATCCGCGTGAGTAGTCGCTGAGCCCGAATACGGAGACTTGTTATGGTAGCCAATTAAACTTACGAGCTCCAAGGGAAACGCGGCGCCTTTCGGAGGATACAGGTCGCAGTCGAGGTAGAGTTCTTTGATGATTTTCTTGTTGATGTACTCGGAGGTGTCCAACGAAATTTTGAACAGGTAGTTGTAGTAGATGTTGTCCTCGTAGGTGTTCAGATCGCACACCGTCCACCCGAGGGATTTGATTCCCGAATTGTACTGAGGGATTTTGTTTGTGGGGAGTATGTACGTGTTCAGCGTCGGGTAGTCCTCCACCACGTTCAGAGCGGTGAAGAGCACACCGTCGGAGATGAATTTGATATCGCTGATTGTGGTGATCAAACTGTTTTGAACATCGAAGAGGTTGTTCGAATTCAGGATAATTTCGTTCAAGTTGGCGTTCAGATTGAACTGGGCGTCTTCTATGTTGTAGTCCGTATCTTGGTTTTGATTCTTTCGGATCAATGTGAACATATTGGTGGACGGGTCTACAAGGAAGGGTTGCTTCGCATAATCGGTCTTCAACCAATCCTTGTCTGTACTCAATACGGGCACGGTCTGATCGAATTGGAAGAATTGAACACCGGTCACGCTTTCGATGGCGGACAATAGGGTGAGCTTGTACAATTTCAAGGTCTTCATCTGCTTGACGGCGTTGGTCATCTGCTTGGTGGCGTCGGTAGTTCTCCACCATTTATCGTAGCCGGGTTTCAGTTTGTTCAACGTGTCGTACAACTCCTTCATGCTCGAATAACATATCTTCTGAAGATTCTCTGTTGTGACGCTGGTGGTGGTGACATCGATATTAGCATTCAAGAGCTTATTGTAGTCCTCGACGAGTTCATCAAAGAGACTATCCTCAAATGTCCGATTTGTTAAAGATGACTTGAATCCGTTCAAAGAAATACCAGGAGTGAAGTCGTAATAAACCAAAAATCTGAACAAAAGCCTGTCGTCCTTGACGAAGGCTTTCTCCTCTTCGCTCGGATTGTTCTCGTCGGGCACCGCTCGAATGGCGGAGAGGTTGTCCAGATCGATGGAGCTTATCAGGGTCTTTTTGGGATCGTTGTCCTTGTAGGAGTTGGGAACCAAGTGGATGACGGAAGGAAGGATCGTCCCTTCGGAGGGGATCTTTACCGTGCTGTCGGAGTTGTATATGTCAAGGACGTACTTATTCAAATCGACCGCGCGTTCGGAGACGATCACGGGATACGCTTTGATTTTTGTATCAGCCGCTGAGCTGGCTTGATTTATGTAATATCGAACGTCACTGTATGAGTCTGGTGTTGATTTGTACGAATTGTAGAAATTCAAAATTTCAAAATACAAATGAAATACAGTTGGTACGCGTTTGGTGGTGACTAATAGATAGTGGAAGCTTTGAACTAAAGCATATGTGAAGAAGGGAATAGATGTTAATGTGTCTCCATTGTAATAGGTGTTCGGTGTTGTGGTGTCGCCAAAAGCAGTAAACAAATATTTGTTAAATGTACTTTCTTGTTCTTCAGCGTTTGTGATAGAATCGTAATAACTCTTGTAGTTAGTGTAGTATGTGGTTGAATTTGCAGTATTTTGGGCCGTAGGAGGGTTATTTTCTTCATCGTAAATCGAAGAAGAAGCTAATATGATTACATCGGCGTACACTCGCGGGAACCCCGCGTTCGGATTGTGAATGTAGGGTTCGAGCGTATTGGTTCCGTTGTACAGAAACTTCAAAAGTCCGAGACTCGCGCCGAAGAAGGCGTCGATGCTGATAAAGATTCGAATGGAAGGTTTGATGTATTGCAACACTTTTCGAAAGATCTCGGAGTTTATAATAACACCACTACCACTACAGAAATCAATCATTATGGAATTAGGATTAGAATCGGGATAAGTGACCGTATTCTGATAACGGTTGGGGCGGGTCCGTCCGTACATATTCATCCACACGGACGAATTGTCCGGTAGAGCGTTGATATTGTTAACGAAAGCCCTTAATTTATCTTTGGCGTCACCTGGTACATAAGTTCCGTCTTTAAAAGCTGATTGCTCATCACCACTGATGGCAGTGGTGGTGTTATTCCAAATTTCGGTCGGAATCCCACTCAATTCGGATTGAACAACATTTTTAAAAAAGTTCTTCACGTATGAACCGGAGTTCCTGTTGGTTGTGGTAGCATACGGTGGATGATAGTCATAAACCTGGCCGCTGCTCGCCTGGGATGTAGCATCAGTTAAAGAACAATCAATAAAAACCAACTTCGGAGTTGTCATATTATGTAGTACTTACATTGATTCGTATAAAAAAAATAAACAAACGGCAGATCTGTAGAGATTCGGTAAAAATCAAGAGCACGACTCGTGGTGCGAGAATCGGTTCGGGTTGTTTTTTTCAACACTCCTCCTGCTCCTCCTCCTCCTTTTGTTCGTTCTTGGCGGGCGTCACCACGCCGAGTCCTTTCCATCCCACCCCTTGGCGTCCACCCGCGTTGATGGTGGAGCCGTATCGGCGCTCCAACGCCTCTTGGAAGTCGGCCTTCTTGATGTTTTTGCTGGTGCGAATGTTGTCGTCTCTGCAGTACTCGCGGAAGATCTGGAAGAGGGTGGCCACGTTGACGAAGCTGCCCTCCTCCTTGCGCACGTAGTTGTCGCAGAAGTCCGCGAAGACGTCGTTCTTCCGTTGGTACTCCTTGGTGTACTCCGTGACCAGGTCCGGCTCCACGAGCCCGTGCACCTGGTAGCGCATGTACCATTGCAGAAGGATGGCCATGAAGGTCTCCTTCCACGCCTCGAACTTCTGGGACAGCTCGCGGTCGATCTTGAACTCGCGGGGGTTGTTCAGCGAGGGGGATTCGGTGAACTTGGAGGTGAACTCCACGCGACGCACGCGCCGCCAGGTGCCGCCGTCGTCCGAGGGCATGGCCGGCATGTGGTTGCAGGTGAGGACCATGGTGAACATGGGCTTGAAGGTGATGGGCTCCCGATACAGCCGGCGGCACTGCAGCTTGTCTCCGCCGGTCATCTCCTTCATCAGGCCGACCTGCATGCGCTCGTTCTCGTCGGGCTCCTGCAGGATGACGAAGCGTCGGCCCTTGGCGATGGCCAGCTCCGAGTTGGTCTCGGAGGACTTGACGCGCTTCTGCGTGAGCATGGACACGTTGAAGATGCAGGCGTAGTCGCCGATGGTCTGCTGGAAGAGCTCCACCAGCTTGGACTTGCCGTTGGATCCGCTGCCCGTCCAAATGTGGAAGTTCTCGTCGCGGTTGCGACCGTCGAGCATGCTGGCGAAGAGGGTGAACACGTACTCGCGCACCTCCTTGTGCGTGAGGACTTTGCTCATGAAGTCGTTCACCTGCTCGATGAAGGGGTTGTCCGGGTCGTACTCCAGATAGTTGAT
>Ga0222719_10003024_pt1 | contig 15093 bp, 10 predicted proteins | sample C33_34DmetaG_FD_165039 | JGI IMG/M metagenome (GOLD analysis project Ga0222719, IMG submission 165039) | Estuarine water microbial communities from San Francisco Bay, California, United States - C33_34D | ecosystem: Environmental > Aquatic > Marine > Unclassified | place: USA: California...
CAGTCTCGTCGCCACCCTCGGCGCGCCCTCGCGCTCGCCCTCCACCGCGGGCGCCACCACTCGCAGCATCGGATCGTACAGCCCCAATCGGCACCCCCCGTACAGCGCCGCGCGCGTCAGCGCCGGCGAAATCCCTCGCCAAAACGTCCCCAGTCCCTCCCTTCGCCCGACGTCGAGCGCCGTCCCCACGAGCGCGCCCGCGCGCCTTCGCGCGCTCGTCTGCATGCGCACCTTGATGACGTCCAGCGGGTTCGTCACCGTCGTCGCGCACATCACCGCGACGCCGCTGACGGCGACGTTCGCGGCGACGCCCGGCTCGACGCCATCGCGAGGCCGCATTGTGACGCGTCGCGTCGCGCCGCCGCGCGCCGCCATGTCGGACCTGTTCGCCAGGCTCAGCGCGCAGAAACCGCGCGAGCGCGCGCGTCGCGCGTCCGGCGCGCTCTCGCGATCGACGCGCGGCGCGGCGCGCGACGGCGGCGACGCGACGGTTGATGTCGAAGCGACGCCGTCGGCGTCGACGCGAAAGCGCGCGCTCGGACCGTCGGTGTCCATCGTCGGCGACGCGCCGTCGGACGAGGTGGTGTCGAAAGCGGTGCCGGTGCCGCGAACGGCGTCGACGGGGCGACCGCCGCTGCGAGCGGTGGGCGTGAACGGACGGACGAGCGCGGGGACGACGCGCGAGGGGAACAAACGCGGCGACGCGAGGAGCGAGAGCGAGAGCGACGGGGAGACGAGCGGTGATTTGATGTTCGACGCGGAGAGAAGCCGAACGTCGTCGATGTCCGCGGGATCGACGCGCGAGGAGGAGGATCGAGCGACGGAACCGCTGCCGAGGAAGACGAACGCGAGGCGGACGACGCGAACGCCGGTGACGACGGCGCGGTTCGACGAACAGTTGAAGCTCGCGGAGGCGACGAAACGGTGCCTGAGGGAGACGATGGTTTCTATTCGTGCGAATGGTCTCGATCCAGCGCGCGTGTTCGCGTCGTTGGCGAAACAGACGCCGGGAGGTGGTGGTTCGTTCGAGGCGTTGGCGCGCGCCATCGACGCGCTGTCGCCGACAAAGCCGACGAAGGGGAAGCGCTTGAGCTTTTCTACGGCGGAGACGCAGACGCCGGTGACAGTGATGCGAGACGCGGCCTGTGATGTGAGCGAAGATGCCAGTTTTGATTCGGCGGGCGAAAGTTTCGAGGCGACGGCGGAAGAAGAGGAAGTTGTCGAAGAGGAAGGGACTTTTCCGACGTGCGATTGCGGCGCGGCGGACTGTACTTTGGTGAAAATGCACGCGCGCGGCGGGCCTTTCGCGCTCTTAGATCACACTCGAACGGTTTCGTCGATCGAGTCCGAATCCATCGCGGAGACGGATGACGAAAACGACGCCGACGACGAATCGGTGGCTGGAACGGAGGTCGACGACTTGGACGATTTAGACGACGCCATGGACGCGCTCGATTTGAACACTCGAAAGGATGACCTCGACGAAGATCAGACGGCTTTGACTGAGTCAGAAGTCGTTGAAGATGAAACGATCGAACCCATCGTGAAGTTCGGGACGCATATACGATTCGACGATTCGATCGTCGTCGATTCACCTCAAGTTGCCGGTGGTCGCGACGAAGTTGAAGCTTTGAAAGGTGAGCCGGAGTTGCCTACCGCGAAGATCGAAAATCACGTTCGATTCGAAGATTCAACTGCTTCAGATTCACCTGCCGTCGCTAGCGTTCGTCGTCCACGAGCGCGCGAGAGACGGCGCAAGGTTATTCTTGACAGCGACGCCGAGGACGAGAGCGAGTCGGACGAAGTCACGCTCAACGACGACGACAATGATGACGATGAAGCATCGGAAGAAGATCAGGACGCACCCGTGGTGAATACGCGACCACGCCGCATCGCAGCGCGGAAGCCACTCGTGCCTCGCAACGCTTTCGTGGACGATGATTTATCCGGAAGTGAAGATTTTGATGACATCGATGACGAACTTCACTCTAGCGACGATGATTTCATCGACGACGACGACGACTCGTACGCGGATGATGATGCGGTGGAATACGACAGTGACGAAGAAAACGTGACACCAGTGCCGCGAAAGCCATCAAGTAAGATTGACTTGGCCAAGGAAATGAACGATAAGCTCGTCATCGACGAGTACAGCCCGTCGAATCTGCACACGCCGACGCCACCAAAGGAGCTCTCGCCGACGTCTGCAGTGAAAGCGTTCAGACCACCACCTTCGCACAGTAAGGCTCTTCAGTCTGCGATTAAGAGCGTGACCAAGAATGGTGTTCAAAAGTTGAACTTTAATCGAGACAAGGACGCCATCACCGCTGCGCTATTCGCAGAGTTCAACGAAAAGGTGTTCGATGCCGAGCTTCCGTCGGACTTTGAAGTGACGTGGAACAAGAAGCTGCTGACCACGGCGGGCCTAACACATTACAAACGTTCAACGAAATCTGGTGAGACAACGTACAGCGCGCGCATCGAACTATCCAACAAGGTGCTGGACACGGTTGAAAAACTCGAATCCACGTTGCTCCACGAGATGTGTCACGCCTCCGCTTGGCTCGTCGACAAGACCGCGAAACCGCCTCACGGGCCGGTGTTTAAGAAGTGGGCTAGTCAAGCGATGAAAGTTTATCCCGAGACGAACGTCAGTACGTGCCACGCGTACACGATCCATCAGCCGTACAAATGGCGTTGCACCAGAGACTGGTGTCAACAAGAGTACGGCCGTCACAGCAAGTCAATCGATATCACGAAAAAGGCGTGTGGTGCGTGCGGGGGGAAGTTGGAGTACCTTGGCAAGTTCAAGAAGAATGGGGACGAAGTAGCCGCTCGAGCACCGACGGCTTTTTCGTTGTTCGTGAAGGAGCACTTCAAATCCACCAAGAACGCTCTCGGCGCTTCGACTCCGCACAAAGACGTCATGAAACATTTATCACAGCGATGGAAAAATGAAACGGGCAAAGACGAAGTGATTGAACTCACCGACGAATGATGACTCAGAAATTCGCTCGCGAGCACAGAGCGCGCGACAGGTGTCCGTTCGTTGTAGAACACGAGCGTAGAGGGTCGGCGCGGAATGATAGCGTGAATAGCATTCGATAAACATTGAAACAAAGATTGATAATCAAGCATCCAGGTCCTCGTAACACGTAAGGTACCACATCGGAGCATCGGATGCAACATGAATGAATGGCGTCTAGTGGAGCGCTCTAATAAAAGAATCTATGATCACATCGCCGGAACTTGGAAGTCTGACGCGTTCGGCGGCACGGCGCGACGAGTGACGGTTTGGATAACTTGACGAAGCATTTGGTTCTCTCTTTCCAGAGTCGTCACGCGGTTTTCCAACTCGTGCAATCGGTTCGCCTTTTGCGCCTCCGTTTGTTCCAAAGACGCGAGATACGCCTTTTTCCGTTCTCGCGCTTGCTGCGCCGACACGCGGTTTCGCAACAAACGCTTGAGCCGTTTTCTCTCCTTCTCATCCGTGATCGTGTTCAATCGTTCCTCGTCCGCCTTCACGCTCAGCGCCGTGTTCCCGTGCGGAATGTGCATCGAGTTTCGTCCGACGTACCCCATCCCGAACCCAACCTGATTCGCCGCCGCCCGTCCCCCTCGCGCCGTCGGCTTGCTCACCGCCCCGCTCGGCGGCGTCCCGCTCCCCCGCGCCCCCGCCCCCGCGCGCTTCGCCCGTCCGCTCCCGCCGCTCCCCGCCGTCATTCCGGTCGACGTGCTCGCGCTCGACGTCTGATTCACCGCCTGAAACGCCTGAAACGTCGACGTGAACGCGCTCCGCTCCGTGCTTCGCGCGCCCACCAGTGGCATTTACGTGCGCGTCCCGCGCGCGTCGTCGCGTCGTCGTCGCGTCCGCCGTCGCGCGTCCGTCGAGCGCGCGTCGAGGCGAGCGCGCGTTCGCGTCTTTGCGCGCGTCGAGGCGCGCGTGCGGGCGCGCGTCGGTCGGCGCCGCGCGTCGTCGTGTGCGCGCGTCGCGCCGAGGGCGTGACGTCATCGCGCGTCGACGTCGCGAGATCGAGATCGAGATCGCGACCGGGATGGGAGACGGGAGACGGGACACCTCCGGGGTCCGCGAAACAGTGTTTAGATTACAGGCTATGAAGGACGCGACGCGCGCGAACGAGCGAGGACGCGCCGGAGACGCGATGGTCGGCGGGTCCCCGCGCGCGCGCGCGCGAGGACGTCGAGGGCGGGAACTAGAGTGGGACGCGCGAGACGCCTAGTAGGCGGCGACGCCGTAGATTGGGCCTCGAATGCGTCGAGCGAGCTGCAAATCCTTGGGCATGATGGTCACGCGCTTGGCGTGAATCGCGCAAAGGTTGCAGTCCTCGAAAAGATGCACCAAAAAGTCCTCCGTGGCCTCCTGTAACGCTAACAAACTCTCCGCCGTGTAACGCAACGGTTCGGGCGAGAGCTCGTTTGAAATCTCTCGAACCTGCGAGTCGAGGGGAAAGCGAGGTTCGTCAGTGTCTGAGAGCGCGTCGGTCGAGCGCGGCGAGACGACGTTCGAATCGTTTACACCGTCTCGCGCGATGAAACGCACCAATCGCGCGAACGGCATCTTCCGAATCAACAAATCCGTCGTCTTCTGAAACCTCCTAATCTCCTTTAGCGCCAACGTCCCCGGGCGATAACGCCGCTTCTTCTTGTCTAACTCTGCGCGCGAGGGAAAACGCGCATCACGCACCGCAGTCAGTCTTACGAACACTTCGCGCGCGCGCGCGCGCCGTCGGGACGCGCCGCGCGCGGCGACGAGGCGAACGAGCGCCGTCGCGGACCCTTCGGACTCCAACAGCCATTGAAATTTCAAAAATCTCAATTCATCCTTTCCCACGCGTGCGCCTTCTCAACGCCCGCGCGCGCGCGCGCGTCGACCCCGAACGTCACATACCTTGTCGCTCCGCGCCATCCGCGCCCGATAATCGCCGCTGCGGCGCCTGCGTCGCGCAAAGTCACATAAATCGTCAGCGCGTTTCAAGTTTGAAAATCGCATTCGCCACCGCGCCTCGTCGCGCCCCTCTCCGCGCGTCCGCGTCGCCGCGCACCGCCGCGGAGGTTTCAAGCGTCACCCGCGCGCCTTCGCTCGCGTCGCTCGCGCACCTTGAACCGTTTCCCGTGGAGTCGTCGCGCCATATCGGCGCGAGTCGTCGAGTGCGGCGCCGCAGACGCGCGCGCGCGACGCCTCGATCGCGCCGCACGCCCCGCACGCGCGCGAGAATCGGTGAACGGGACGAAGGAAGACATCGCGCGCCATGGCGAACGCCACGGATCCGCTGGCGAAGACCGTGCGCGGGATGGACCCGCAGGTGCGTCGCGCGCGGCGGCGCGGATTCGCTCGAAACGACGCGCGAAACGCGCGAAACGCGCGTTCGCGAGGCGACCAGAGACGCGAGACTGACGATGCGATTCGCGCGCTCGTTTTCGTCGACGCAGAATATCATGGAGCGCATCACGCGCGATAAGGTGTACGCGATGACGTACTGGAAGGAGAAGTGTTTCGCGGTGAGCGCCGAGGCGCTCGTGGACTTGGCGGTGGATTTACGCGCGGTGGGGGGAATATACGGCGGGAACAATCGAGCGACGGAGTTTCTGTGTCTCACGCTGAAGCTGTTGCAGATTCAGCCCGAAAAAGAGATCATATTGGAGTTCATAAAGAACGAAGACCACAAGTACGTGCGGTTGCTCGGGGCGTTTTATCTGCGCTTGGTCGGAAAGCCGACGGATGTATACCAGTATCTCGAGCCTTTATTGAACGATTACAGGAAGGTTCGGTATCGCAGCCGAGATGGCAAGTACGTGCTGACGCACGTGGACGAGTTTGTGAACAACTTGTTGACGAAAGATATGTTTTGCGACGTCGCGTTGCCGCGGGTGCCGCATCGACAGGCGCTCGAAGCCGCGGGATCGCTCGAACCGCGCGTGAGCGCGTTAGAAACCGACGTGAAAGATTTAGAAGAGCAGTTGGAGAATGCGGTGGAGGAGGCGATCGGGCGCGAGATGCGGATGGACGTCGACGGGGACGACGACGAGTTGGACACGACGGCGACACGAGACGCCGCCGGTAAGCGCCCACGTGAGGAGGATGAAGAGGGCGAGCTAGCGAACGCCTCCACGCCAGCGGCCAAAGTGAACCGGCGGCAACCAGTCGATCTTCACGATGAAGGAAACGCGCGCCATCGTTCGAGGTCGCCGCAGCGTCGCGGCGGCGGTGGCGACTACGGCGAGCGTCGCGGCGGCGGCGTGAGAGGGTTGTCGCGAGATCGCGGCGGAAATCGCGGTGATCGCGGCGAACATGCGCGCCCAGGCGATCATCGCGCTGATTACTTTCGCGAGTCTGAAAAAAAGGAAAAGAAAGAGAAGAAAGAGAAGAAGGAAAAGAAGGAAAAGAAGGAAAAGAAACCCGCCGCCGAGGTCGACCCAGAAATCGCGGAGGCGAACGCCATTCGCGCCAAGCTCGGGTTAAAGCCCTTGCGAGGTTGAAAAACGTGCCAGCGTAGAGCAATAGCCGAGCAGACGTAGCGCGCGAGTTGTAATGATGTAAATCAGACCGATTCATTTTTATTTAAAAGCGTCAAAATTGTCCCGCGACGTCGGGCTTGCGCTCGCTTCGTCCGGTCTCCGCCTTCGCGAAGACGCCGGCGAAATGAGCAATATAGTGGTAGAGTGCGATGAAAATAGTATAATTCAAGTTTCGTTACGTTGTCCGTCTTACTTGGCCATCATCATCTTGACGAATTCTTCGTAGTTGACTTCGCCGTCGCCGTCGACGTCGGCTTCGCGAATCATTTCGTCAACTTCCTCGTCCGTGAGCTTCTCTCCCAAGTTCGTCATCACGTGTCGCAATTCAGCCGCGGAAATAGTCCCATTACCATCCTTATCGAAGACCTTGAACGCCTCTTGCAGCTCCTCTTCGCTGTCCGTATCCTTCATCTTTCGCGCCATCAGGTTCAAGAATTCTGGAAAGTCGATCGTCCCGTTCCCATCCGCGTCGACTTCGTTGATCATGTCCTGCAACTCCGCCTCCGTCGGGTTTTGTCCGAGAGATCGCATCACCGTCCCGAGTTCCTTGGTCGTGATCGTCCCGTCGCCATCCTTATCGAACAGCGCGAACGCTTCCTTGAATTCCGCGATCTGCTCATCCGTTAAATCCGCAGCCATGTTTCGCCGTCGTGTGTTCTCGCGTTCGAGCGTGCGTGCGTCGCGTTCGAGCGTTCGAGCGCGCGTTCACTGCGTGTCGCGTCCGTGCGCGTCCGTCCGCGGTGTCGCGGCGCGGTGTGTCGCGCGCGCGTCGTCGCGATCGAGCGATCGCGCCCCGGCCGTCGAATTCCGCGCGCGCGCGCGCGATCGACCGACCGACCGACCGACCGCGCCCCGCGATCGAGGTCGACGTCTCGTAGTCGACGCGTCGCGAACGCCATCGCGCGGGTCAACGCGTCGTGGTCAACGCGTCGAGTCGTGACTCGCGAAATCGACCCATCGATAAAACCACGAAACCCCGTCCCGCGCGCGCGCTCGAACGCGCGATGACGTCGCGCGCGCGCGCGCGCGTCGACGCGCGCACACGCGCGCGCGCTCGTCGATCGGTCGACGTCACCGCGCTCGAACGCACGCGCGCGAAGCCTCGCGACCGCTCGCGACCGACGCGCGCGGACGAGGCGCGAGACGGCGCGAGGGAACGCCGCGAGGCACGCGCGCGACGCGTGAAAAGGGATAGGATGACGACGACGGCGGCGATGCCGACGGCGGCGACGGCGATGAAGGCGCGCGCGTGCGGCTCGCGACGGGCGATCGCGGGTAAGGGCGTCGTCGCGACGACGCGGATCGCGACGCCGGCGCGCCGTGGGGGGGTGGCGACGTACGCGGGCAAGGGTAAAGCGGGCGGACGACGCGGAGGGCCGGCGTCGCAGATGCAGCAGCAGGTGGAGCAGTTCATGCCGCCGATCGATCCGGATAACGAACAATTCGTGATCCACGTGCGCTCGAAGCGAGGGATTAAGGCTTGGTACCCTTTGAACGTGGTCACGGGCGGGAGCGCGGCGAACACGTTGGTGAAGGGGTTGGACAACGACATGTCCAAGGAGATGGCGAAGAAGTCGCTCTCGCAAAACATCGGCAAGGCCATCTATAAGGATATGGCGGCGATCGATAAGGTTGCGCGATCGATGCCGATGTTGAAGCAAGCGAAGGAGATCGAATACGGTTTCAGCGTGCTCGACAAGGAGAACCCGCGGTCGATGTTCAGCCCGGCGAACGACAAGGTCTGGCTCATCCCGAGCGAAGAGGAGTGCGAGACGCCGGCTGACAAGTTCCAAGAAATGGGCGACAACATGAAGAAGATGTTCGGTCAATAGATGCCTCAAATTTGTTCATTCATACACACACAATCAATATCATATCATACGTTACGACACATTTCGTCGCGCTCACGCGGCGCCCGCGTTGAACTCAAAACGAGGTCCGGGGACGAGCGTAATCTCGCCGAACGGTTCGCTTGCGTCTTGATACGCGGTGAGGTAGTCGGCAGCGACGAGAACGAGGGTTTGGTAGAATAATCGCGCAGCTTTTGCCCGAGACAAGTGGTTGCGAACGCACAGATCCGTCACGCTCACGCTCTCCATTTCCGTATCCGGTTTCTCAGCGGTGAAGACGGCGCGCGAGAGGAACTGCAACAGATTCAGGGACGCTTTGCCGATTTCGCGTGGCGTCGCGTGCGCGAACGTACCTTGGTCGTCCGTTTCGAGAAGTGAGGGCTGTTGAGACGGCGTCGTGGTCGTCGTTCGGCGGCGGTGCGATCCAGCTCGTGGTTGTTCGCCGAAATCGATTTCGCTTCCGAGGATGTGGTCGTAGTTATCCGGAATGGCGAGATCTTCATCGGGGTCTTCGGGAATGAACATGTCAGCAAGTTTCGAACCACTGTCCAAACCCAAACCAGAGCTGCGCCCTGACTTGTGAAAAGTGGAGGGAGTGATTTTTTCGCGGTTGAAAAATCCAGTCGTAAATCCAGAGCCGGGCGTGGACTTTTTTGCAGAAAGCACGGCGCGCATCTTTTCTGTCGACCGCACGTTTCCGTGTTCGTCATACATCACATCATGATAGTGATCGCGTTCTTCATCACTTTCATACATGACTGGTTCTTCACCGATGAATTGCTCAAACGCGAATCGCGCGTTCGGGTTGACGACGAAGAGTTCGAGCGCCGATCGCGCGCAGATCGAAGGATTCACCTTGAACGCTTCAGAGTGGAAGAAGAAGTCACGCTCTGCTTCTTTGCCTTCGATGACCGCCTCAGCAGTGTCCTCGTCTGGGCGTTGCTGAACGATGTCCCGCGTGCTGGAGAGCCACGCACGAAAGACATCCGACCCAAGATGAGTCTGGTTATCAAACACGAACACGCGAGTGCGAGCCATCGCGGCCGTACGACGTTTCTTCGCCTTGGGTTCAGGAAGCGCCATCATTCGCTCAGCTTCGGCTTCGCGCTCGCGCATGCGCTTCAACTGAGTTCCGATGGGTTCTTGTTCAAGTGGTTCCTCATCCTCCACGGCGAGCGGGAGCGCTTCTTCGAGCGTATCGTCGGCGCGCGCAATTTGATAGTCCATGTATTCTTCATCTTCTTCCTGTATGCTGATCCGTCGACCATCGTCGCCGCGCATCGCAAACTCGTACTCGTATTGCTCGTCCATGCGCGCTTGATCTTCGTCCACGGGCATTTGTAACTCGAGAAGGTTGATTCTGTCGTCGTCTCGCACGGTGAAGCGATCGCCCGCCGCGCCGCCCGCCACGTCGAACGCGTCCTCCAATTGCTCGCTCGCGACCATGTGAAACGCCTGCGAGTCGTACGCCTGCGACACATGCATGCGCTCAAATTCAGGTCGCGCCAATATATCACCATCGTACGCCATCGTCATGGTCGCGCGCGCGTCTCTTCCTCCCTCTGGTTTCTCGGGAAGAAGATTACGATCCTGGCGTTGCGCCCGCGACAACGCATTCAATCGCGACAACGTCTTCATGCAATCTTCATACAAGAACCGCACCTTGCGCGCATACACCGCAACAACCCCTCGCATGAGCAACGCGGCCAATCGCAGCGCCTACGAACCGAACGTCTCGCCGCGCGCGCGCCGCGCGCGGGGGAACCGCCGTCGGTCAGTCTCGGACGCGAGAAACCGCGCTTCACTAAACCTACCAACGGCGTCGGCGGATTGATGATCGTCTCGCACGAATCGCGAATAGAGATCGTGTTCGTCTTATTCCTCGTCATTCTGTCCGCCTTCTCCGGCTGATTCGCCAAAATCTGCGCGCGCGCCACCGCGTCGTCGTCAGTCTGCGCGCTCGCGCGCGCGCCGACGTTTAAACTTTGGACGCACCCAAATCTGCCCCATCGCGCCTTTCGCGCACAGGAGCTCGCTGGAGTAGAACATTATGCGCTACGCGTTCGATCTCGCGTCGTCTCGCGTCGTCGCGCGCGTCGCGCGATCGACCGTCGTCGTTTGAAGTTTCGCCGCCTCGACCGTCTCGGAGGCGCTGATCTGTGAGACAGCGCACAACACGGATTTCGAGCGTCGCGCGCGGCGCGCGAGCGCCGCCGCACAGCGCGACGACGATGGCGAGCGCCATGGATGCGTTCCAGGGAATGCAAAGGAAACTTCAAGAGGAATCTCGCACGTACGAGAGTCTGGCGCAAGGTGCGTCGACGAAGACGCGACGCGCGCGTCGTGATTACGATTTCGATTGACTTGGGTCAACGAAACGAACGGCGATCGAGCGAGACCGTCGCGAAGACTGACGAGGGAAGACGCGCGCGCGCTGTGTGATAGAGATGAACGCGAACGTGATCGCGCGTCAGCAAGCGCAGCAACAGCTGAGCGAGAACGAGATGGTGCTCAAGGAGCTGGAGTTGTTGGAGGACGAGGCAAAGGTGTACAAGCTCGTCGGGCCGGTGTTGATGAAGCAGGACCTCGTCGAGGCGCGAGGGAACGTGGAGAAGCGATTGGATTACATCAGGGCGGAGAATGAACGGTTAGAAAAGGCGGCGGAGGCGATGCAGAAGAAGCAAACGGAAAAACAAGAGGGAATTATCGCGCTGCAACAGCAGATGATGAAACTCGCCAATCCGAGCGGCGGCGAGAGCGCGTGAGAAGAGAGATGTCGTGCGGCATCGTATAAACAATAGAGCTATAGCTAATGATGAAAGAATAGGTAATCAATCATGTCCTAAATGTCTCAACGCGAGCGGTGCTGAGATCGACCCTTCAGTAGTCGAAGACTCTGGCGCGCCTTGGCGACGCGCTCGCTGTATTCGCGCTTGCGAACAGTTTCTTCGTGCGTAGTCCGAATGAAATCTATGCGCTTGCGCTCGAGCAGCATGCGTTGCTGCTCTGCAGAGTTCGACACTTCGCGTAAAGTTTTCTCCCGGGCGGTCTGCGCGGCGAAAATCGGAACCATTTCTTCTTTGTACGCCTCGAACTCGGCGATCGACTTGGAGGCTCGAACGACAAAGTCTTCGTCCTTCACGCTCAACAACTTCATGGGAAACGGATCCGGCGCGAGATCGAACTGCTCGAGAAATGTGTGCCTCGGGCGAATGCGTTGATCCAACGAAAGGGAAAAGTACGCGGGATACTTGACGCACGTATCCTTGGAGCCGCCGAGCTCGTTCGTCAAGTACTTGAACTTTGGCCTAAGCGAGTCCTCGACCGAAAGCGAAAAGAGCTGCGAAAGGCGCGTCACTGTCAACGCAGTTTCGCTATCGTTCATGCCAATCTCGCCGAGAAATCGAAGCTTCTCTTCAAGATTTTCGAAAGAGTAGTGAAGCATCTGCGGGTGCCGCGTGATCATCTTCACCACGTTGTCCTTGCTTATACCGAGGTCACGCAAAAACTCCACGCGTGGCTGAATCTGGTTTTCAATAGAAAACGTCAACACTGCGGGCGACCGCTGGATCAACAGGGGGATATCCTCCGCCAAAATTCCAACCTCTTGCTTGAGATACTGCACGCGAGGCATCAATCCCTTTTGCACGCTGAGGTGTAAAATGCTTGGTTGCTTACCGAGCACGTCGGCCAACTTTTCCTGGGGAACACCGATTTTGGTGAGGTATCTACAGCGCGGAATAGAGTGTCGATTTCTCTGAAGCAAAATGCGTGGATCCTTGTTCACGATCTGCCGTAAGTTTTTCTTCTCCAATCCGAGTTCGCTTTGCAAGTACTCCACGCGAGTAATCACTCGCGGCACCGGTCGATTGAGAAGCTCGGCGCAATTCACCACTACTTTTTCTAAATCCGCCGTCTTGAGACCGAGGGAGATGAGGTAACTCACCATCGGGCGCCACTGAGGCTCGAGAGCGAGCTTCGTGCTGAGCTTGCTGAACTGCGCGTCGCTCAGCGTCTCGTACTCTTGATGTTCCATCGTCTTCCAATCGACGAAACTCTGCCAATCGCTCTTCTTCGCCGTCTTTCTCGCCGTTTTCTTCGCCGCGACCGCGTTCGCCGTCGTCGCCACGGGCGCCGGCTTCTTCGCCATCAACGGCTTCCCCAACGCCTGCCGACTACGCAATCGCAGCATCGTCGCCTCGATCAACGCGCGCGCCTCCTCCGCCGCCGCGTCTTTCGTCTCATCGCACTCTTCGTCCTCACCGAACGTCCCGATCGCACCGTCATCAAAAACCGCGGGCATCATCGCCGGCGGCGCCTCGCGTCCTCGCGCCGCGTTTCTCTTCGCGCGCGCCGCCGCCCTCGCCGCGGCGTCCTCGCCTTCGCTCGATTCCGAATCCTCCCCCGTCAGCGCTCGCAAAACCACCCCTCGCGCCTCACCGACGCCCATCGCGCGACGCATCGACGACTCGCTCGTCCTCGTCGACGCTCGCGCGCCCGAGTTCGTCCTCGCGCGCGCGCCGCGCGCCGCCGCCGCGCTCGAAATCATCCGCGGCGTCGCGAATCGCGCCATCCTTATCGCCGACTCGCGCGTTTCTCGCGCCTCCGCGCGACGCGCGCGCGCGGTCGCCGCGTCGCCGCGTTCGCGTCGCTCGCTCGCGCGCCTCGTGCGCGCGCGCGTCGACGCGCGCGACTGTGACGTCGCGATTCGACGCCGATTCGCCGACGTCGGCGGGGACCCCACCCCTCGCGCGCGCGCGCGCGGCATTCGCGCGCGCACGCGCGAGCCGCTCGACGCGACACGCGCGCGGTCGACGAGGGACGCGCGTTCGCGACGCGCGCGCGCGGAGCCGCGCGACGAGGCGCGCGCGACGAGGCGCAGCGCGCGCGCGCGGCGACGGCGGGGCGCGGCGGCTGCGGCTCGAACGCGCGCGAGGGAACTCGCGCGACGCGCGCGCCGAGCGACGGCGCGCGACGTGAGCGCGCGGTCGCGAACGCGAGGCGAGCGCGTCGCGAGCGCGAACGGGCGGTGAACGCCGGTCGCGCGCGCGCGGACGGGAGGGCGTCATGGCGACGGCCGCGCTCGGGGGTTTAGGGCGACTTCGCGCGGACGCGCGCGCGAAGACGACGCGCGCGAAGACGCGACGACGCGCGAGCGCGCGGGGATCGCGGGCGAAGCTCGATGCGCTGCAAACGCCGGTCGAGGGCGCGGATGGGGGCGCGAGCGCGGGAGAGGGGGGGTTGGAGGCGCGCGCGACGCCGACGCGAGGGAGGGACGCGGCGCGCGCCGCGAGCGCGCGGTCTTTGACGCGCGCGTCGGTCGTGGCGATGCGATCGGACGGTGCGCGAGGTTCAAATGGATCGGGTGGTGCGTTGAAGGAGATTTCGTGGACGCACTGCGTGGAGAATTTGGGTAAAGGCGATCCGGGAGTCGAGCACGACTACAAGAGGGTCGTCTTCGTGACGCCCGACGACGGTTTCATCATGGGCGCGCGCAAGACGCTGTACCACTTGAACGGCTGTCCTTGTCCGACGTGTAACGTCTTCAGATGTCGCGTGCGAAACGGCGTCGATATTAGCGGTGAGCCGATCAAGGTTGTGGTTATTAGCGAGAAGGAGTTTGAAACCTTGAAAGCCGTGGGTACGGTGAAGGACATGGCCAAGGTGGAACAGTTGCGACGCCGTCGAATCGGTACCGCGAACACTGGTAAGGTGCCCTGGAATAAAGGCGGCAAGCATAGCAAGGAAACGATCGAAAAAATTCGCGCGACGACGCTCATGCACATGGCGAATCCCGCGTACAGAGAGCGCCTAAAGGCGTCGTACAACGGATCCAACGCTCGTCATTCCGAGTACACGCGAGCGAAGATCAAGAGGGCGTCGGTGGAAAGAGCGCGGGCGCGAAAGCTAGAGACAGCTGGCTTGGAGTCCAAACAGGTCTGGGGCCTGAAGAGAGGTATGAACGGCGCGGCTTCAGCGGGGATATTCGTTCGCCGAAACTCCGCGGTGATGACGGTGACCTTTGGAGTCAACGGCACCGCCGACATCGCACGGCTTCGACAACGTCAAAAGGATGAAGAAAAAGTACGCCTAAAGACGCAACGCGAGTTGAAGAAGCAGCTCGTCGCCACGCTCGTCTTGAAGCGTCGAGCGATGCGGAAAGTGAAGCCAAAGGTGGCCAACAAGCGAACGCGCGAGCACCGCGCGAAGATCTCTAAAGCCATCGCCGACAAGTGGCGCGATCCAGAGTACAGCGCAAAAATGCGCAAAAAACGCAAAAATTCCGCGGCTAGCGCCGCTTCTCAACAGCATCCGAGCGTCGATCCGGCGAAGAAGAAACTTCTCGCCGAAATCAAAGCGATGTATCTCAAGGCTGACGCCGCGGTGAAAACGTTGCGCGCTCGCGCCGACAACGGCCTCACCGTCGATCCAGCGATGCTCGCGCAAGCCACTCAAACGCGCAAGCAAACGCGCACGATGCTCGAGACCGTGCGAAAGAACATAGAACAGGAGTTCCAAGCTCGAGACGCCGCCGCCGCGGCGAAAAAGACGGCGCGCCCTCGGTGATTTCGGCGCGTCGCGCGCCCACGCCATCGCCTCACCGCGCGCGCGCGTCATCCTATGATTTTAATACCCACCCATCGGATCATCGATCGCGCGTCCCTCCGCGCGCGCGCGCGTTCCCGCGCGTTCGCGCGCGCGTCTC
>Ga0222719_10003026_pt1 | contig 15091 bp, 5 predicted proteins | sample C33_34DmetaG_FD_165039 | JGI IMG/M metagenome (GOLD analysis project Ga0222719, IMG submission 165039) | Estuarine water microbial communities from San Francisco Bay, California, United States - C33_34D | ecosystem: Environmental > Aquatic > Marine > Unclassified | place: USA: California...
AGGCGACGTCAACAATTGACCTCGCCTCGGCTTCTCGGGGAAAATCGGATCCTTCCAAGTTAAAGCGGAAAAGACCGTTTCATTCGTCCTCATCTCTTTCTTCGCAGGCTTCCTCCGTCGAGCACTGTCTGCTTCTGGCTTGGTCGAATCATGAAGATATTCTCAAGGTCTTGGATCGAACTATTGCCCGGCGGACGACCACGAAAGGGATGGGGACGGCTCCGGCGCATACCTATCTCCTAGCTCCTGTGGATGGAACGTTGCATGCGGCCCTGTCGCCTCCCCAGCACCAACGAAGGCAGGCAGAAGATAATCCACCGTTGATACGGTTAGTGTTTGATATTCCGGCGCTTACTTTTCAGCTGCGTGATGTTCAGTGTTTCCAAGCGTGGCGATTATACGAGAGTTACGACGAGCAGAAGTATAGAAAGCAATACTACAAACTTCACGTACGGCCATCGCAGTCGGTGCATGAGAATGCTCGGGCGTGGTGGAGATATGCCGTGACGATTGTACGATATGAGCTGCGAAAACGTTATCGCTGGTCCTGGAGGAGGTTTCAGCAGCACTATGAGCAGCGGAAACGATACTGCGATCTTTACGAGCGATACTTACTGCAGTATTCTGCGTCACCTGATGACGCAGCTGGACCGTCTGAAACTACGACTAGTATCCAGCGCGGTGGCAGCGTCCCGTCATCTAGCTCTGATGACAAGACTTCACTCACGGAAGAAGAGCTAGAAGAATTGCAACTCATGGACGATGGGGTTGTTGGTCACCTGGCAGTGCAAGATATTATGCTATATCGCATTGTTGTGCACAGGAGAACGGGCATCCCTTATACCTTGGACAAAGATCTAAGTCGAATTCAACGAAACGGAATTGTTGATACTGCTGCGAGCAAGGCGCAACACTCTTGGTTTCGTCGGTCCATAACGTCTGTTTCTAGCGACGATGTTGATGAGTCAGAACAGGACTACCAGCAGCTTGTGTCGTATTGGAATGATTGGTCTGACAGAGGCGCCCCGATGGATGGAAACGAAGACCATGGGTCCATAGTCGCCTTGTCAGTGTCTCTTCATGTCGGAAAAGGTGAATTCTCTTTATTCGCTCCCTTAGAGTCCACGGCAGACCAGATAGACCCAAGGCGGCGGTTACAGCAGAAATTCTTGGATTTTACCTTCACGAAGTTTGTCGTCGACTTTATTTTGATGAGAGATTTCGATACGATGTCTGCGAGAGTTACCCTTCTTGATTACATTGCCTCGGAGTACCGGTCCGATCAAAAGTCGTACACTGTAGCACGGAGAACTACCAAGACGACGGAGGGGGGCGCATCACCCTCTGAATCTGGAGCTCAGTCGGGCCTTTTCTCGGACAAATCAAAAAGAGCCCGAAGCAAGGACGAACGATCTGAATCAATACTCTCACTGCCAGTTCTTGATATCTTCTTTACAAAAACTCCTCCATCAATGGGCGATTTCCACATCGGATTACAAGTCCAAGTACGTCCACTGGAAGTATTCTTGTTACCGGAGAGTGAATGGATGCTTCGATGGAAGGCGTTGCTGAAACCTCTTCCGCAGATTCAGAAAGCCTCTAAATTCTGGAAAGAATTGAGCATGGCGCGGATTAATCAATGGGCGTCATCTCGCTTAGGTATTCAAGCCAAGGCGCGAACAGCTCTGACGGAGCACAAAAACATAGACCTTGACATTGAAATCGAATGCCCGATTCTCAGAATATCTGATGGCAATGGTTCGGACTTTAAATTCGACCTTGGAACTGCGCGGCTTTGGACGGAGAAGCTTTCGGGTGTTGCTGACTCGCGTATGCTCACTAACGCTGTTGGGGATACTGCGTCTTCTGTACGCTTTCACCGCTCTGTGTCTGCATTAAACGAGGACGATGTCTCCGTTCTAACACCTGTCAGGGTTCGATCCCAGAAGACGCGGTCGAGGCGCGTCGTTGGTGCAGCGCTAACATCCAGCGTGGATAGTGTAAACTTTGCGAACCCAGTCAGACTAGAGGAGGCTTCTAAGTTTGACTCAGCCTCATTTGTGGGGACTTTAACGGGCCTTGACTATCCTGTCGAGGTGAATGAAAGCCGGATGGATCTATTCTTCTACGATGTATTCGGGCTTAGCTTTCAGACAGGAACTCTTACAATCACGACAGAGCAAGACGGCCTTCAGGACGTGATACATCCTCTGGACATCCAATTTCTTATTCACAAATCCGTCATTCCCTCGGACCATACGTTGTGTCGCTTTAAAGTTCGGTGCGTCGTCGACGAAATTTCTTTGTCTTTCTCTGAACAGAGTGTTGCAAAATTCGTTGGCCTGTTGAGAACTTGGAAGAGTGTTCTCTCTCGAAGCGTGAAGCTGGCCCCTCCACCGGATATGCTCAGTGAACGGGTCACGAAGTCCTTGGTCCGGATCGATAGAGCAGTAGAAAGTGATAATGAAAGCGACGACGATGGCAGCTCATTTGTAGAGGAGGAGTTCTTTGATGCCGCCGAGAACGACTCTCATGTCTCGGACAACGCTAGTGGAATGATGGACGAGGATTGGATGGTGGATTCTGAGAGTGTCGTTGATATCGAGACCAGATCGTCTCTTAGCAAGTCCGGTCCAAGGCGAAAACGTGCGCCTTCAATTTCAGACGTTTCGTCTATTTCGGATGCTTCAAAAACAAAAGGTCGAAGCTTCCGCTTGGCAGACGGTTCCTACCTCAACGCTGAAAACCTAGCAAGGCTTGAAGAGGGAACCGAATCCATTGGAGAAGCTGATTCTAGTGGTAGTGATGGTGGATCATTCTTTTCGGCCGTCTCTTTTGGTCAGCTGGCCACAATAACACGTGAGCTGGAAGAAGATATTCGTGCTTCCGAAATGAGAATTACCGGTTTGCGTGAAAGGTTTGCCCAGATACGACGAGGAATTGTCAGCGAGGTTGAAGATTCCGGTCTAACGCCTGATGAAATGAAAATTGCTCTGCGCAGAGAGCTGGATCGGGCAGAAGTCGAACTAAAAACCCTCCGAGCTGTTCACCGAGACATGATAGCTCAGACTCAGGCAGCGGACAGCAACACATTAACGGGGGAAGACGGCGAAGCTGCAGGGCGACGAGCCAGTACTCTTTCCATCCAGCGGGTGGCGGCTTTACTTCAAGAAAGAAAATCGTCTGCGTCTGCAGGAGGAATCGAGCATAGTATGACTCAAAACCTGAAGCGCGATGTTTTGCAAGGATCTTTGGTGGTCCATGCCGTTACAGTGAGACTTCTTCCTGATAAACAAGACAGTCGAAATGCGTTTGTAGCCTCTATGACAGAGTCTGCCATTGTACTACGAAAGCGGGCCGAAGAAACAAAGTTTTTTGGAAGCGTCGAGAATTTCAAAGGGTTGATGATTGAGAATACGTGGGGACAGGCACGAGAAGTCCCGTTCTTTACAGGCGGCGTTGACTACGATCTCGCGACTGGTTTGCTTCCCTCGAAGCTCCCACATCTGATTTCGTCAAATACAACAGAGGAGAAACTATTTCGATGTGCCCTAGAGGTGCGCAAGGGTTCTGGTGGGAGAAAGGGATCTAAGTTGGTCAAACTGCGTCTCGTTTTTGGGGACGTGGAGTCTTCCTTGAAAACAAGTGTATTGAAGAATCTACTGGATGTATCTTCAGGCATCAACCAAGCCTTCTCAGAGGAAAAACGAGATGGACCGCGTTATTTACGGAGAGGCAATGAGCCTTGGGAAGTTGCTGCTGATTTGCCAGGCAGCCCATCGGATTGTAAGTTTTACGACGTAGCCGTGCGTCTGACATCCATCCGAGGCTTGCTGTGCGATGGCTCGAAAGTCGTTGGAGCCTTAGCAGTGACTGAAATAAGTTCCCGAGTAGTTCGCTCTTCGTCAAAAGAGGTGTTGCAAGACCGATCCCACGTCGATGTGAGATGCGGCAATGTTCAACTTATCAGTATTGATGATTACGATTCAGGTATCGGATTCGAGGTGTTCGGAAAGCGCGAACTTCACGTGCCACTTCTGCGGGGTCGTTTACGGCGACAGCTCATGCCACAAGGCTCGGCATGTACCTGGGTTGCAGGCATACGGTCGAACGATGTGATCGAGCCACAATCGACGCCTACAAACTGGCACATGCATGCGGGCATCAAAGCTGAAAGTTTTATTATCGTTTTGATTCCAAAGGTCTTTGAAACCTTCTCTCATGCTTTATCGTCCATTCAGAAGCTTCGGGATGAAACTGAACTGGATGCTCCTTCCTCAATGAAACGGGACGATGAAAATACTTCTGGCCCCAAAAAGGGAGGGCGGCCAACGTGTTGGAGGTTGGACTTTTCGCTCAAGAAATCGTTCGCATCGGTTCAGGACGAGGCTGACTATCCACGCGACGTCCTCCAAACCAGTGAGTCGGAGCTCAGGCTTCGAACGACCTTCGGTGTATCTGCTGTAATTCAGCCAAGCGCTCGGAATCGTCATGGTGTCGTTATAAGTGCGACAATGACTGACTTGGGGGTCTTACGATGGTTCGGCGATTCCCATGTGCTGGAGTCCATTGCTGCGACCTTGAACTCGGAGCTTCCTTTTAATATTGATTTTTTGGGGGGCACCGAAAACGTTCCGCTGGTGCTTCCGGACGATTGTGTCTGGTCAGCTCTGTTGAGTCGAGACCTCGAAGATTGGAACTCTGTGCTTGATGCCGATGCAATGAACACAGACACGGTGTACTCACTTAGGTTGTCTGCCGTGCGCATGAACCTGTGTCCATCGGCCTGTATTGCTATCTCAAACATGATAAGTATTCTAAAGGCGATCAAGCGGAATAACGAGTCTGACGGGGCTAGAGATCGCGACGAGATGGATAGACACAGAACCAAGACAGTGAAGACCTTTCATGCCATTGCTACGGTCGACGACTTGTCAATTTCTCTGTACCGCGAATCTTCCTCCCTGGCACTTCCAACGGGGCAAAATCACTCTGCGCTTCTACTCAGTATCAACTTGGATTCGTTGAAGGGAGTAGTTCACAGGTCTTTATTCCGTACGTCATATTCGGCCTCTATCGCCAATGTTTCAATTCTCGACTTTACCGGCCAATCGGCAGTGAAGACTCTCTCCGGAGGTACAGAGTTGGATGAAGACACAACCGACAGAAGAGACTTCGTTTCGCTCAACTGTGACATTCGGTCGACAAATCACAGGACCAGACCGAATCTTGATTTTCAGCTCGGACCGATGAAGTTCATGCCGCTTCCATCTACAGTGAGGTCGATCCTGGCCTTTCAGAAAGAAATTGGTGCTCTTAAGCAAAAGAAGACGGACGTTGAAGACAAGGGACAGTCCGGTGGAAGCGAAGGAGGTATATTCAAGAACGTGAGACGGATTCACAGCATGTCCTTTCGGCTTCGCTCTGACGTATTAGAGTTGGTTCTGTCGTCGAAAGATATTGCAAAGCACGTTAGGGATTCTAGCTCTGCGCCGATTGGAATAGTTGCAATAAGAATGCAATTGAATGCTAGAGGTGTTTGCCGGATCGCCCTGCTAGACAGTGCACAGGGCCTCGACGATTTCATCTACCAGGAGGAGGGTTTGTCGGCCGTGAAAGATGCTCTCGCAAAATACCTCGATATTTGTGCCAGTAGTCCTTGCACTGGGATCTCCTCAAGCCTGAATATGCACGTCTCGAATTTTCAAGTTCTGCGCACGACAATTAAGTTGACTGGGATTTCCCCGGCTTTTTTCGACGTGCCCTCTTCTTCGGCTGGCGAACGACGAATCACGACGCCAATCGACTTTTCTCTTGTTTACAAGCAAGCTGGTTTCTCCTACTCTGTCGGAGATGATACGAGAATGAGTTTATCCCATGCACTTCGTTTAGAAACTGATTTTATGGATGTTCTCGTGTATATTGCTCAGAGTACAGAAGGAATGAATGAGGCCATCCGCGTGACGGTCTCTCCCATTTTGGAAATGATGAAAAAGACACCGTCCAAGGTCTCCAAGACTTCTGCGCGTGCTGATCACTCTCCTAGCATAAAAGAGGTCATCGTATCATCCCCTTTTGTTTGTTCCATCCGGTCGAAAGGCATCAAAGTCACATTCGTGCCAGGTGGAGCAACTCGGCTAACTGAGTCTCCAATTGTGAAGTTCACTTTGCGGGAGATATCGGCTGCGTTCGCTATGAGCTCAGTGGTTAAGGAGACTATTCTTTCAGGTGATTGGACAGCACTTTCCGAGCATAAACTGGATCATTTACATACAGCATCTGAGCGGGCCACTCGAAATGCCGTACTCGGGGGATGGGTTGCGTGCAAGCTCTCGGCCAGCTACCATAATCGTAGATTGGTAGCATGGGAGCCTTTTGTTGAGCCGTGGAGGCTAGAAGTTCATCTCGGTTTGGACCTTACTCGTTGCGGGAAAATTGCGCCTCTCAAGGAAAGCTCTGCATCCAGTTGGCACCGAAAACATAATACGTTGGAGGCCCCGCGACGCTCTTCCGTGGATCTTGTAGGTGGGGGCAGGTTACGAGATATTGGTCGCCTTCTCCGGTCTCCATTTCAGACCGACAAGGGGGGATCGAACCAAGACACTGTGGATCTATCGAATCTGTTGTACTCTGATACAGATTTTTCTTACCTGGCATTGATGGGAGCCGCGAAAAGAACTCTGAGTCTGGCTTCTTATCCACTTCTTGCGTCGGGTCGCCCTCCTCCACCCTCGCTACTCCCCGGCGACCAGCCATTTCATTGGCTTAGATACTTCGGCTACCCGGACAATGTTAGTCACGACCATGGATTTTCATCGGATCCAGCCATAATGTGCAAAGTATCCGACGCGGTGACTTTAAACGTCAACCTGACGAGTGCTCTGATAGAGGACGTGTCAGATTTTGTGAGAAATCGCCACGAAGGAGATGCAAGGCGGCTAGCTCCTCATCGTATCCGTAATGAATCGGGCTTGGTAAGTACATATCAGTCAGGCTCACTCAATGTTTTGTTCTAGACTCTAACTCGCGTGTGCTGTTTTTCTAGACTCTGCGGTTCCAAGAGGTGCTTGACACTGGCCGGCATCTCAAAGGCGAAAAATCAACGACGGTGACTCTCGCTAATGACACGGAGGTACCCCTTTCCTTGAAAAGAGCTTTATCGCAGTCATGTGACCCACATATGGCTTACATTACTGTTGAACTTGGAAGTTTTGAAGATACAATTGACAGAGTGCGAGATAGCAGTCTGGACACCACCAAAGGAACCCGGTCGTCCGTGTTTTCGTACAAGGTGACATCTAAGATCCCCGTTGATGCCGTTGGACTTCGTCGTTATCCCTTGGAATGGAACGCCGCTCGACAAGGGCATCCTGATACGGCGTTTGCTAGTGGCGATGACGCTACGGTTGAAAGTCCCCTTGGCTGGATCGTGGTGCGTGTTGCCATCATCGGTGGAACAAAAGTTGTAACAATCGAGTCGCCTCTTTTCTTGAAGAATGTGAGCGATGTTGACCTGCTATGCGAAATTCGGGACCATGATGGCCTTTCTCTACTATGGCGCAGTATTATCCCAAGAGCGTCTGTACAAGGCGAAGGCGTTAGGTCTGTTCCGGCTGATCTTGTACCTGTCGTTCATCGAATGTCCTACAGGTTCTTAGCGGTAGCCCTTCCCCGCGAATCTTCCTTCACTCATGAGTCCGAGATTTCTGCTTGTACAGAAACCTTTTTTACTCGCTTAACCCCACCGAGACCTTACTCTCGAGCATCCTTTGTTAAGGGCCTAATAGGAGAGAAGAACGAAGAAATGAGGCAATTCTTCCCTCATGGGGTGAAACGTGTATTTGGCGAGAAGGTGTCTCTATTCCTTAATGTCTGCTCACTCCGACTTGGATCCTTTGGCCTCCCTAAGAGTGAGAAGAGTGGAGATGTTCCAGGAGTTGATGACGTTGAAGCTCCAGAGCAAAGAATGCTTCTGTTTCGGTCGCCGCTGTCGGTTGCCAACCATCTGGCCCTGCCAATATCGGTGCAGGTGCGTCTCAAACTAAAACCTCGTAGTTTTGCCCAAGTTGCAGCAAAATGGGAGTGGGGAAACTGGGAAGATCTTGCGTACCTCGCCTGCGGTGAGAGTATCTGTTGGACGGGAGCGTCGCCTTCCGAGGACATCGAAATTAGGATACGGTTTAGTGACGATGAAGCACTGTTCCCATCCTGGAGTAGTGCAACCACAATCCCCGCACAGGCTAGCAATGATGGAATGGCGACAACTACAGACATTCCACTGCAAGACTTGAAACTCTTTGATGCTTCAGGAAGACCCTTGGTCGTCTCAGCCGCTATTCGCAATAACCGAATGAGAGGAGATGCTGCCCACTCCCAAGACAACGTCAAGAATTTCGCGGAAGCGATGCCTTCAGCCGGCAGAGCCATTGGTATCTATGTCCCATTTTTAGTCGTTGATGGAACAGGCTTGGATCTTCAATACAAATCGGCAACCATGATTCCAGGACAGATTGACATAAGCTCAGGTGGTGGCGGGACAAAAGCTTTCACCGACAAGGGTCGATCTCTGACATCGGGACTCGGTGAGCTACTCGATGACCATGATCTTTCCTACATACCCTCAAGACCTCCGTTTGAAGTATTTATGATTGGAAAGGAGGCATCGAAACGTCTTTTTGTGCGGCGACGGCAGTCGAGGCTTCAAGCCCTGAAGGGTGTTTCATCGCCGTGGTCTGAACCCATTCCACTGACGTTACGGTATAATTCGCATCATGATACGACGGTGCTTCCTCCCTCTTGGGACTTAGTTGTTCACGAGGACAAGTCAGATTCACAGACAGAGCTGGATCCGTTTGCCCTTCGCTCTCGCATCGTCCGCGCCCCGAACTCACTGGGCGGAAACCTCGGAACAAAGTTAGTGCATATAGTTTGTCGTTACGTGGTCGTGAACGACCTCGGACGCGACGTCGAAATTACTGGTGGCGCGGCACCGACAATCGTCAAGGCAGATACTAGGCCTGTCCCATTTCATTTTGAAGACTCTGGCTCCATTCGATTTCGACCAAAAGAATTTGGATGGATGTGGTCAGGACGCTTTCATATCAAGAAGACGAGACGGGAGATTACTCTTTGTGTCAAGCACAAGCTGAAGGGTCGAACAGTTATGGCTACCGTGGAAGTTCACTCGAAGCAGAAGGCGGGAACGTGCGTCATAGCCTTGAGACCATCGTACCATGCCCCTTATAGAGTCGAAAACCGCACAATTCACGCGATTTATTATCGGCAGGTGTCAGCGTTGCTCGATAATCGCGGAATATCGCCGGGTATGGCCGCGGACTCGGTTGTTTTACCTTATCACGACGCAGAATTTGCGTGGGATGACCCAGAAGCACGAAGGCGATCTATTGCAATTCACCTTGTAGACTTCGGAGATGATCAACAAAGTACTTCGAATCTGGTAGGCTCTGTGCGGATCGATCGGGTAGCCCCAGGAGCGAGAATTGCATTGAGAAATCCGTCTTTTTCCGCGGAAATTCTGTCTGATGGCCCAACCCGAGTTCTTCGGCTGGTGGAATCACAGAAGAATGAGAATGCTGACTTGCATGATCAGTTCCGAAAGAAAGAGGACGAAGGGACCAAGGATAAGATGACTTGGGCGGTCGACCTAAAATTGGCTCACGGCATTGGAGTAAGCGTCGTCGACCGGACTCCACAGGAGCTTCTTTACATTAGGCTTGACGATATTAACGCCGAGAAGATCAACGACGGTCTGAAAGGTTCATTTTCGATGACCGTAGGGAGTATCGTCATCAATAATCAACTTTGGGTGACGCCATACCCTGTCCTTCTCAGAATGGGATCTCGGCAACCCCGAAGAAGACACCGACGAAACAGTGCAGTGTCACTGTCGTGGAGTCGGAAAGTAAATTCTGGCCCTGGATACAGTGACTTGACTCTTTTTGAGAAGGTCGAACTTGCAACGGTCCCTCGTAAGTCTTTCATCGTGTTTTCGTTCCATACGCGCTTCCTCGCTTCACTTACTTATTTTCCGTTTAACTTTAGCCTTGTTGAGTGTTGACGGGAATCTGGCCAGTTTTATCATTTGCATGGTGAGACAATTAAAAACAGTAGGGACTGTCAACGAAAGCAGGGACCGGGGCCGGGATCAAGTGATTGCGAGGGATATGGCGCTGCGCCGTGCTTTGGGTATCGGAACAGTTGGTTTGGAAGGAGTAAATACTGACCTCAATAGCGCTGTCACAGAAGATTTGTACTCTGCCATGGACTTTATGGCAACATCGGCGATGGCCTCGAAATTACGATCGCGATACTTACCTCCGTCTCAGATGGTTTTCGCTTCCTCTGCGCAAACGCGGTCTGACTATCACTACAAGGATGCTGCTCTGTCCAAGAGAAGCCACAAATTCTATATCGAAAGGCTGAGAATATCCACGATCGCTGCTGAAATAAGTTGGTCGGGTGCCCTACCGATTGCTTCGTCTTTACCAAGGCTATTGCGCCCAGCCCTCACATTCGAGGGCCTTCCTCTCTTTATTCGACCATTTTCTAACTCTCACATGTACGGATCGACAGAAGATGTGGCACAGACATTGCGCTCGCACTACGTCAGTATTTGGAGGGTCGCTGACTTGCTGGTCGGAGTACTCGCGAAACCCACGTTTCTCATTAGGGCCTGCGTTTTCACCTGGCGAGAAACATTTTCGACTGCGTTTGAGACTGTTGCGTCTGGTCTCCGGGCATCAGAGGATGTATTGCATCAGCTTTTGCCCGAGGCCAATGCCGGAGAAAATCGCTTCTCTCCAGGGGCAGCGTTGAAGGTTGTCCTTCAACCATTCGTACGACTTAACGCTTCGCTGCTTGGTATCACCGCCAGCATTGCTTCACGGGGATCTGCTTTCCTCCACTACAACGCCTCAGCCAACCGCTCTGGAAGTGGACTTGTTCGCTCCCGTAATCCTCGACTGTTTGCAAAGCTCAACGGAAAGGATTTGCTAGTCGAATACGTAGAGGGTGAAAACGCCGGCAGAGCCTTACTTTCTCGCGTGCGCATGGGGACACACCTGGGCGAGGGGTACGTGTTCCATTTAGAGGGTGCACGCATTCAAAAAAGTGCCCGACCGAAGCACGAGACGGACATGGACCCGGCACGTTTCATTGTTATGCTGACGTTTGAGCGTATTCTGCTGCTGAACGGACAACTCAATGAACGCTTCTGTGACGTCGTATGGGAAGCTGACTTTTCGAACATCGTTTTCGTCGAGTCGCAGTCTGCGCTGGAACACCCTTTCTTCGTGGTCGTCCTAATATGGTTTTTGGAAGAATCTCAAGACCCCAGCTACAGAGAGGAACGTCCGTTACGCGCCATGACAGCAGACAACTGCGGTGGAATGGAAGCCTTGCGATCCAAACACATTTTCGTGCCCGAGGTGCTGGTGACTTCGCTACTTGCCAAAATCATGACGGTCAACCCGCATCTAATTGATTCTGCAGTCCCGCAGTAGGCTGTTTTATTTTTGAAAGTTTAATTAGCTCACCTAATGCTAGAGCTCACTTACATTGAGTGATTACACGCCGACTGGTATCCATCTACACATTCTCTCTCATCTCTACGTTTCTTCTATAACAGCATTTTCAAAGGGTGGAATCTCAGTCGCCCATCCGGGTCGATCAGGCAAGGTCTTGTATACGGTTTGTAGTTGTGACGTAATGTAACCGCGAGTCCCATTCCCAATAACACGTCCATCAATCAGGGTGACTGGCGTCAATTCTCCCATAGTACCCGTCGTAAAGACTTCGTCTGCCGCATGAAATTCAGCCAATGATATCCGTCGTACTTCGGTGGGAATTCCCAACTCCTTGGCAAGTTCCAAGACAGTAGCCCGTGTAATTCCCGGCAGACAATGATCGGCGTGCGGTGTCAGCAGAACGCCGTCGTCTACCATAAAAATATTCGTAGCATTCGTTTCAGACACATAACCTTCAATATCCAGCATGATGGCATCCTCGCATCCGGCAAGGTTGGCTTGTATTTTTGGCAGAATATTGTTGATCATGTTGTTATGGTGAATCTAGCGAAAGATAAAAAATGACGGGGATGATGGAGCGGACGAAGAGAATGTGAGATTTTTCGATGGCGTTGTCGCACAGACAGTCAGATGGCAAGTTATTTCGGCGTACCTTGGAATCTACTGTATGCGGTGGATTACGTCGCTGTGATGCGGTAATAAGCGAAATACCCTTGGTATTGTCATAAGTCGTCGCTCCTTCGGGTGGTTTCCATTCGGCCAAGACAATGAGTGTCGTTCCATAGACGTTGAATTTCGGATTCATACTCGAGGTGCACTTTTCGCCACGCGTGAGGGTGAGACGCATGTGTGCACCATCCCGCATTCCATTGGCAGCCAACGTCTGGAAGATGGCATGAACGATCTCGTGTTTATCGTGCACATTCTGAAAGCCCAAGGCCTTGGCTGATTTGAGCAAACGGCGTAAATGCTTGTCGAGGGACAATATCTTGCCCCGGTAGACGCGCAAACCTTCCCAGCAGGCGTCGCCTCCTTGGACGGAGGAATCCCAGGGACTAATTGCTGCCATATCTCGTGGCACTAGCTGGCCTCGACCGGGGGCACCGATAAAGCATAACAAGTGTTGGTTTCGTGGATCTTCGTAGATTGCGGATGGAGCCGGTCCCCTGGATTGATAACCACGGGTGAGACTCTTGAGGTACTGATAGGCCGGAAAGGACGCTCTCAAGGCTGGTAGCAAGGCCGGATCAAGCGTACGATATTGATGATGATCTTCTGGATGTTTGGTGTTTTCTCCTTGTGTCGATTGTTCTTGAGTGTCGTAATATTTTTGTATGGCAGAAGTATTTCGTTTCCAACCATTCGATTTATGGACATTGGCATACCACCATGCCGCCCAAGGTCCATCACAGGCATGAGGTCCGGCCTTCCACTCCATCATCGATGCCGTGTAGTCAATTTTCAAGTCTAGGCAAATTGATTCCAAAGCCGTTTCAGGATCTTTGACAAGATCGTCGGAATCTAAAAATGCCAGACATTTGTGAGTGTTGTCGTCGGCAGCCCGACTGACCAGAGTCGAGTATATGGACAAGAGTGGGACAATACCCACTTCTTCGACAGTAGGATTGTGTCCATGGACAGATCCAGCCACTCCCCACGATGACAAGACAGCGACCGGATCACGCAATAACAATAGATGTTTATGCTGATACTCAAAGGCAATCTGATCGGATTGATATTCGTTTTCAAAGTCGTACAGATCGGCATGTTTGGCCATGTGTTTGCAAAAGATAACTCCTCCATTTGATAGTTTGACAGTTGCTTCTTGAATCCGTTCTGGTAAAGAGAGCAATTCTCGCATCCACTGTGCACTTTCCGATGGAGACGGTTCGGGATTCGGCGATCGTCCTTCTAATAATTCTTTTCGATACGGACGCGCAACAGAATCTCCTCGACGTATTAGCCATTCTCGATACAAGGGTTCTGTGTGAGGAAGGGAATAAGTGAGAATGAGAGTGAGTAGTTAGATATAACCACAGACGTCGTCCGTCTACGCACCATCAATCGCAACGCAATCGTCGCCGCGCGCTTCAAAGGAGTACAGCAATGCTGTCGAACGACTTCTCGGTGCGGACCAACAGTGAATCACTGTAATAACACGTTTCTCTTTACTTTCAGTGGCCGGAGAGGACATGTTTCAATGATAAAACTTCTTGATCAAGACAGGAATAGCAACAAGAACAACAACAAGGAGAAGAATGAGAAGGACATAGTCTTCGTCGTTGAAAATCTTCGACCGCTTTCATCTCCACAACCATATCCTTCACCCTAAGCAGAAAGGTCCTGCGCGCCGGGTGAGCCTACGTTTTCGGTCCACGAGCTTCGCTTACACTTGAGCCAACAAAAGCGACTGGAAAGCACCATACCATACACGTCGTCTCTTCTACATCATATTACAGCTCTCAAGCTCTAGATAGAGTAAGCTAGCTACTTAAGTACTACTACATCCACAGCTGTCAACCGGTGGAGGAGTCGGCCAACAAGGCCCACAATGGTCACAATGTGGTGGAGCAACTCGGAAATGATTTTCTGCCCCATTAATTGATACACATCGTGATCCATACTCCCCTGGAGTGTCACAATTAGCCCCCACGTCGTAGTGGCAAATCAAAATTTTATTAGGGTTGTTGTCACAACCGCCCCAGACATCTCCCGAACATCCGTTCCAATCTCCACAGCGGCCGCATTCGTTACGGGGGTCCAAAAGTAGCAATGCTGCAATGATCTTGGGAATACAAATAGTTTCGGTAATGCCTTCATCGATATCATAACGACAAAACCACACGAAATTGGGATTAGCTCCATTACACTGGTATTCCTCATCATTACAAACGTCCCGATTAATTGTTGGGCGTTGTGTACCAACGAAGGATGTTGGAGCCAGTGTTGGCTGCTGTGTGATAACTTGACAGCGGCCACATTCACCGCCCATGAGCAGGGCGATACGCACACGATCTAATGGTACGCAATAGGAATCTGTCAAACTTGGAAAGGTATCGATAAAGCAAATATAGGAACCAATTTCTCGATCATCTGTACGGCACGCATCGACGCCTGGACAAGACACAGCGGTAGGATTGGACGTTGGTGTAACAGTCGGTATGGATGTCACGGTTGGACCAGAGGTGGGGTTAGCCGTAGGACCTGACGTGGGAGCGTGAGTCGGTTTAAAGGACAAAGTAGGCAAATCTGTAGTAGTGGGAACCATCGTTGGTCGTGTTGTCGTGGTTGGCTGTATAGTGGGGGTCGCAGTGGGATCTCGCGACGGAAATAGGGTTGGACCTATCGTAGGCAGGGCGGTGTCGGTTGGCTCTAATGTCGGAAGTATCGGCAGACATGGACCACATCCGCCCCCAAAATCCGTGATGTTCAATAGAATTTCTACGTTTTCACGTAATATACACAAATTCAGCGATAAAGGACCAACGACAAGGCAGAATTCAATACCAGGACTTCCATCCAACGCACGGCGACACGGAATTGTC
>Ga0222719_10003028_pt1 | contig 15084 bp, 14 predicted proteins | sample C33_34DmetaG_FD_165039 | JGI IMG/M metagenome (GOLD analysis project Ga0222719, IMG submission 165039) | Estuarine water microbial communities from San Francisco Bay, California, United States - C33_34D | ecosystem: Environmental > Aquatic > Marine > Unclassified | place: USA: California...
GGGAGTTTTACCCTCTGTCTGGTATAGTGCCCGCATACTTTAATTACTTGCTCTTTATTGTCGATATTAAAATTATCAGTTTGCCATCTTTTCCATTTATTAGATTTAACACATTCTAGATACCATCTATCTATATCCTTTGAGTTAAGTTCCTCCAGTATCGCTTTTGTTTCTATCTGTGCTATTTCTGGTCCAATGTTTAAGCTGTCTAATCCATTCACAAACCTAAATTTTATGTCATTAAAGCTTAAATAATCTCCGTTATGTTCTTTAGATAATAAGTTAAACTCCTTACATAGAGAAGTCATATGAGCTAGTCTACTTGTGCTGAATTTACCTGTATTAACTTGATCAACTAAATCAATGCTAACTCCAGACTGAATTACGCAGTATTTAATTTGATTAAATTCTTCTTTTGTTAGATGCTTATAAAGTTCTTCAAGAAAAAATTTCATTTGATCTACGCTAAAGTACCTTATTGACTGTTCTGTTAATACTTCAAAAAATACAGAGTTATTAATAGAGTGTGCTAGTTTAATAGCATCTATGGTATACTGCAAACCTTCTACAACTGTAGGATGTTTTACCCAAGGGTCTATATGTATACCGTTAAAATTTTTACTATCAATGCTAATAGAGTAAAATCCATCATCATTTGTATCTCCTTGATTAGGACCTGCATGGTCTCTTAATATAGGGACTCTATTTTTAACATAATTGAAAAAATCAGCTGTATTAAGCTGTACATACCCACTATTATAATCTACTTGCCTTCTTGTAGGTATGAACCCAAAAATAGGATTCTTTTTCGAAAATTCGATTACCGAATCTACAATATTGAAAGACATCGGGCTGATAAAATATTTTATGCTCATAAAACTAATTTATAAAGTTTAAATTGTTCTTTGGCTTGTAATTCAGCTATTTCTCTGCCTGTAGGAGTGTTAGGACGACCATCTATATCGCAAATAAAGTTTGCTGGGGTTGCATTAAAAATATTATATTTAGCTTTTGTAATTTTTTTAATATTTTCTCGATTAAAGATTTCATAATCTATACCCTCTATTCTGCAGCAGTATTGAATTGCTTTACTAAATCCCCCTGTGCCTATGATAGATATAGAATTAATATTATGCTTTTTAAAGTACTCTCTTACTCCTAACCAGTCTGTATTATAGCCTACTTGTTTTCCATTTACATTCAAAACTGTATTAACTGCATTAATTTCCTTTGCATCTTCATTCATACTATCTAAATAAGGTATACAGCTAATTTTTAATGGCATAGATAGTGCGTAACCACTAAAATTTAAAGTTCTAGCAGAAAAAATTATATCTTTAGCATCTAAACCCTTAAATGACTTATATATAGCATTAATCCCTTCTTCCTGGAACCTGGCATTAAAGTACTTGCATCCGTTATTACCTGGTGTGCTGGAAAAGGAACCGAAGAGTTTAGTGTCTTTATTTATTTGCATAGTTTGCTAATATAGTAATAGCTTTAAACCATAACAGCTTACTAAATTTTCCGTAATGCATTGGGGACATATTAAGGTAAATGAGTCCAGTAATAACTTTAATTCTATCTAAATCGTATCCGTATTTTTGTACTAGATATTCGAACTCACCTTTTACTGTTGAAAGCACATCTAACTGTTTGTATCTATATTCGACTGTAGTGGAACTTTCAGTCAATTCTATATTATTTTCATCTTTCATTAAGTTATACGGTATATTAATACCCCCGTACATTTTAGCTAAATCATAATATACGTCTCCTGCTTTAGTAGAAGAACCAAAGTTTCTCCTCCAGTCTATATACCTGTACTTATTATTACTCACAATAATATTATCAAACTGAAGATCCCCATGAAAATTTAAAGTAAATTTAGTATTATTTAATGAATCTAAGTCTAAGTTCTGTAGTATGTAATCCATACTAGGATAAGTCTTGCCATTAATCTTAAACTCTGTAATGCTGTAATGCGGGTTGTTTTGCGAAAGAAATTTATTATATCTGCTTTTTGTTTTAGTTTGATAAAACTCTTCCGTATCTTTTACATCTGATTCTGTTTCTACAATATTCTCTAAATATTCTATTATAAATCTTGTATATACACCGAAATCTTCTTTAGAGTATAGAGTTTCACCTTCTACCCAATCGTAGAATAGAAAAGAAGTTGTATTGCTTACATTGTCAGGTACTAATTCTTTAAGGTTAACAGCTCTGTTTTTTAAACTTAAAACATCTACTGGGTTAGGTATATACTTTATTACCTTTCCGTTATCATGGTATATTAATTCCTTTGTAGTCTTATTAAGAGAAAGAGGTTTATCGTTAAAATATAGTCTAGCTTTTTCTAGATCATCTAAATTACCTGTATCTAACCATTCTAATTCTTTACCTTTAAGATTTCCGTATTTAGATGGATTAAAAAAAGCTGTTACTATTTCTCCTTTAACTATATTCTGTTCTAACTCACTCCAGAAAGTAGAATAATCTAGAATACCTGCTAAACCAATAAATGCTAAGTCAAATCCTGATTCGGCTTTATTTTCAAACTCTGTAATTATTCCGTTTTGTAGTTTTGCAGTAGAGTACTTTTCAGGGTATGCAGTGCTATGTAGTCCTAACCAATTGCTGTCTAAATATGGCAATTCACTAGTTAATAAACAATCTACTGTTGTTAAATAAAAAGGTCTTTGAAGAAGTTCTTTACATTTCAAGGCAGAGTACCCAGGTCCAGAGTTATGGCTTTCAATATCGTCTATATTTACAAAGGTGATATCATAGGTAGGAAAAGCAATTGAACAGTACTCCTTAATAAGTTCACCTTTATACCCAACTGCAATAACAAATTTATAGTTAGAAGGAAACTTTTTAATAATTTTAGATATAACTGCCTCATTGTTAATAGGTAATAAAGCTTTATTAATATTATCTGTTAAATGCTTAAGCCTTGTACCTTTACCAGCAGCTAATATGAATACTCCTGGTGTTTTATGTTCACCGGTGATTTTGCCATCAACTCTATTAGTATCATCCTCTAAACGAATTACGTCATCAACCTCAGGAGTAGATACTTCCTGAAGGATTAAATCTGTAATTGCTATAACACGGTGTTTTTTGGGAGGGGTAACGTTAAAATAATCCCCTGCTTTCATTATTTTTTTCTCTACTATACCTTCATCGTTTTCCAACCATATTTCAGCTGTACCGGATATAATATAATTAGTTTCACGTTTAAATTCGTGGTATTGGTAGGAAGTCTTATACCCTGCGTTTATGTAGATACGTTTATAGCAATATTTCTCGTTTAGTTCAAGCCAAACTTCTTTGCCCCATGGTTTAAAAACTGTTTTCATATAACTAATATAGTAAATTCACCTACAGTAAGCAACTGTATCTGCAGTATTGTTAGATAAGTGGTCTGTTTCTGTCTTTATCTGTAGGTCTATTATAAGGGTCTTTATCGGGATTATCGGGAGACCAGTACGGTATAATAAATGGATTATCTCTGAATTCTTTATGCATATCTGAGTGTTTGCTATAGTAGTGATTATGGTTTTCCCAAATATCTAGTATGTGTTTAGAAAAGTCTTTATTTCCTTTATAGCTCCAGTGATTATCATTTATCTTCCCCTTAGTGGCTTTTTTAATACTTTCAAATTTAAACCAAGTAGATGTATTGTAGATAAATGATTTTTTGCAATTTATAGATTCCACAACATTCTTAACTAGTACGTTTATAAACTGGAGATGTTCGGGATAAAATGGTTCAACGCAATTGACACTGTAGTCTGTAACATAATCAAAAAAATTAGGAGATATGTAATTAAAATTTTGACGTTCTCTTTTATCATCTTTAGTCCAGTGTGCATAGACACTTATTTCATGTTCTGATGGATCAGGGTCATTAGGGTGGAGTTTAGGGAAATTATTTTTCCTGAATCCTACTAATCTATGTACATCACTCATTCCAACTACAACGTAATCTTCAGGTTTAATATTTTTTAACTGTTGAGATAAATAATATAGTGTATGATAGGGACCGAAAGATGGTTTAGCATGATTACGTACCTCTAGTTTTAATTTCTTGCCTAAATGTAAAGAATAGTGAAATTCTCCTTCTGTTTTATATTTATCGTAATATGGTGCACCTTCCATTGAAACTTCACTTCCGTAGTCAAAAGAATCCCCAAAAATCCAAAGTGTTCCTAAAGCCATATATAGTCGTTTTTATTAGTAGTAATTTGTAACCTTACCCAATCTTCTTTACTGCCTGGTACTTTGCAGTTAGTCTTAAATATAATGTCATTAGGTAAATTAGAATGTATTATATGTATCCAATTACTACTTCCATTAAGATAAGGAATATTTTTATCTTTACATATTTTTACAACATGAGATCTAGTAATTTTTACTTTATTAATATAGTCTTCTACCTCATTATAGTTATCTAAAAGTAAATCTGCCCATTTGGCTGTTAATCCGTTAATCTCAAACATAGGTCTAAATTGTTGAAGAAGTCTAATATTAGTAGCACTAGCTGTAATAACTCCTAGTCTAATCCCAGCGCTGCCTAAGGCCTTAGAAAAAGTTCTACAAATAAATAAGTTATTAAATATACTTAGTAGGTTATCTGAGCTTTTACATTCTGAGAATTCTATATATGCTTCATCAATTAATGTAGGGGTGTTTTTTTCTAATACTTTACTAATAAATTCAGGTACTATTTCTTGACCCATTGGAGAAGTAGGATTAGTAATAATTACTATAGTGTCTTTATCTATATATGATAAAAATTCTTTATAGGGGATAGAAGCAGAGGTCTGTTTAACTTTTACTACTTCATATCCGTAAACTTCACCGTATACAGAGTACATAGGAAAGGAAGGATCAAATATTAATAACTTAGAATGAGTCTTACAATGTGCTTGAATAAAATACTCTATGCATTTATCGCTTCCAGTTCCTAAAATTAGATTAGAATAATTATAGTGTTCTTTTAATCGGTCGTATAGAGAGTTCAAATTAGGATAAAATTTTATATCTTCTTGAGTAATAGAGTCTTTAAATTTATTAAATAATTTTTCGGACCAATCTTCATTCCTTTCAGATGCTTGTAATCTAAGTAAATCTACCGGTATGTCCTTATTTAGTGCTCTCGTTACCATGTTTTAAGAAATCTTTATAAATATTACTTTCCGTTAATTTGTTAATTTTAGCTTTAAAGAAGTTTAAGGCAAACTCTTTTCTGAAAGAAGTGTACTTTTCAAATTTAGCTTTATCTATTTCTTTATCGATAATTCTTGCTTGAATAATTATTGATTTTCTATCTAAAGATGAATTATTAGAACCTGAACCGTGGACTAATAAGTGGTCAAATATTAAACAATCGCCTGCTTTTAACTCTACTTGTATGAAAGGATGAGAAGTATTTAATTTATCAAGTACTTCTTGCTTGATCTGTTTCTTGTGGTTAAAATTATACCCTATAATATCTTCATGTTCTAGTAATCCATATTTATGACTACCTGGAGCTACAACTAAACATCCGTTTTCTGTAGTGTGGTCATCTATAGCTATATAGACTTGAAGAAATTTATTAGAATCCTCTAAAGTATATCCAGGAGCAAAAGTTTCTATTAAAGAACTTTCTTGATGCCATTCTACTGGAGGTCCTATCCATCTAGATTTATTGTTGACAAGAAGATGATTAATAGTATAGTTATCCCCAATTAAACCTGTTAAATACTGTGTAAGAGCATCTTTGTTTAATATAAAATTAAATCTACTGTCTTCTATTAAGTTACCATACCCCCATGGAGCGTTACCGTTAGGTAACTTTATTTTTGGGAGTAGTTTGCTAATATTTGAACGAATTTCTTTCAATTCTTCTTCCGATAATAGCTTATCAATTTTAAGAAAACCGTTTTTAAAGTAGTCCATAATCTATACGTCTTACTAGCTCTTTATACATACTTTCACCCACATCATATGCGTGGTCTAATTCTAAAAACCCATAAGTTATCCGATGGTCATCTATAAATATGTCTTCAAAATCATCAATTGGATCTAAATAAGAGCAGTAATCTCTCAATATACAGTATGTAAATTCAATGTTAATAGGATTTATATTCTTTTCCAGTAAATATTTAGCAACGAAATTAAAGTTAGTAGAGTTTTTAGTATTGTCGTAATAGTCCATAAAGATTTTCATGTTTTCAGAACTACCAACAAAAAAAACATCATCTACTCTTTCAAAATCTTTGTCTATATTTTGAGGTATATTTACTATCCCTACATTGTTTTTATTATCCATTAAATTATCTAGTACACTATACAGCGATTCTTTTGATAAAGAGGGCCTAAGAACTATGTCTGATCTGGTATTTATAACTAAGTCGTACTTAAAGTTGTACTTTATCTCATATTTCCTACGTAAGTTATCTGCTTCAAATGCACTAATGAATTGTGGATGAAATTTCATGTCCCAAGTACCATGTCTTGGATCTGGTTTTGTAATAAAGTCTGATTTAAGGAAAAGATTATTTTCTAAAATTTCAAATCTTCCTAACTTAGGTTTATACACTTTTCTAAATTTTTTCTTTTTAGTATATAGTAATTCCAAAGCCTCTCTTTTACTGAGGGAGGACATTATTTTAGTATTAATATAAGGAGAAGTTTTATTCGTTGATATCTCAGCTATATTTTCAATATCCCAGTAATGGTAAAAGTAGTCGACATTGTACTTAGTTTCGAAGTAATGTTCAAAAGTTTTCTTATTTTCAATACCGGTACGTAGCATCCCTCTTAAACAAATAGCTACCCTAGGTCTGTTATCTTCCATACTTATAACTTCCTAAATCTGTTAATGTGGTCAATTACCGTTTCTGCTGCTTCTTTTTGACCCTCTTTAGAGGTATGTAATGTGCCAATAGTGTCGGGGTATTTTAGTGCTAAGTCGCCCCAACTGAGGTGGCAATAATCTTCTTTAGGTACTAAGTTTTCAATTTCAATTTTTTCCATAGCTAACAGTACAGGAATATTTGCTTTTTTAGCTTTTAAATAAGAAAGGAGTAAACAGCCACAATCTTGTTTTCTTTGTATATGAATATCGGCTATTTGAAGGTAATATTCTTTTAGGAGAAGTAGCCTTTTGTCGTCTTCTTTAAACTTAGAGTGGTAATCTGAAGTAGAGTTTTGGTTTAACTCCTTTACATATTGAACTATTCCATACCAATTTTCCGTATTTAAAGTTCCTCGGTATTCAGGGTTGTCAATATAAGGGTGAGGAAGGACTTGATGGTATGTTCCTGGTCCATAAGGGGGATACTCATGGTAGTTTACATCTAAATTAGTTATCTCTCTGGCTCCCCATTTGTTTGCGGATCTCTTTAGATGTTCATTATACTTAAAAAAATTTATGCGGTGTTCACACGTATCTGATATTATTAGTAAGTCGATATCTTTTATATTTTCAACTGCATAATCGGCTTGGAGTGATATAGAGTAATTAGTACTAGAACCTTTTGCAAAATTAACTACTTCAGTATCGTAGTTTTTAGCAATTATGGGTCCCCATGCTTCAGTTAATAAATCTTCTACTCCAATCCCTATTGAAAATGAATCACCACAAATTATTATTTTGCCCACCTTACTTTATATTTATTTAACACCATTTAAAATATATTCCTTTAAATATCTTGCTATTTCTTTTGCCCAAATTCTATGAGCTTCAGGGTTAGGATGTAGACCGACGTAAGGATCTTTTAGATTAGCTTGAATAAATTCATTAAAAGTACTTACAGGTTTATTTTTTCTATAAAAATTAGGAGTTTTTATTTGGTCCCAAGATTTTTTCCAATCAAAAGTTTTAACTGAACGTTCTTTAGTAATCTCGCTATCTATATTGTATCCTACTTTACTTAGACTATCAATCAATTTAGTGAGATCTTGATTCCAAGTACTAACATGTGAATCTTTAAACTGGTAAAATGAATTGTAAATTAGGTATTTAATATTATTTGCTATACAAAAATTCTGTAATGTTAAATTATCCATAACATATCTGGACATGTATTCTTCAGGGTTCCATAAATACCTTACGTAGAGTTCCCAGAATTTTTTTTGATCAGGATGTACGAAATGCTGTATATGTGGCCATAACCTAAAGCTGTGATTTGAAGGTTCTCCCTTCCACCAAAAACTGTTTCTCTCGGGAGAAGACCAGCCTACTATTACTACCAATTCTTCTGTAGATTTACCAGCAGACAGGTATTCCTGTGTTACATAATCTACAGTTCTCTGCAGTATAGATTTATTATCATCGGCTGGCCAAGCCAAATTTACTGTATCACAATTTAAATACTCTTTTATATAGGTAGTCCATATTCTACTAGTTCTATATTTAATGTTTTCTTCTGAAAAATCATACTCCCCAACATATACATCAGGTGGGTACCTAGCAGCTAAAACTGGGTCTACTATCTCACATCCGAAAACCCAAGAGTCACCGTTACAAATTAATTTATATTTCATACATTATAAAATTCTTTATTAAGTTTTATCAATTCATCGTAGTTTTCCTTATAGTTTAAATTTAAATCCAAAGCAGACTTTCTTACTACTATATAACTATAAGGTTCATGTACTGATGTAGTATTAATATTTACTTGATGTAAATACCTAGTCATTAAAGTTCCTGGTCCTAGAAATCGCTCAGGAGATACCATAGAGGTATTCTCTATTCTTTCATTTTGAGAATAACCAAAAGCTTTTACTGCAACATAGGAATATAAATTTGCTGCGGTATTCATTGTAGCTGAGTCTCCCATATAGGCTACGTCATCGGTATCCACAACAAATAATTCTTCTTTGTGTTTACCTTGACGGCCTAAAGTATATATAGTCCTATGTTCTATTTGACTTGCATAGTAGTTCATTTTACTACCTGGTGGAAATACAATGTCCGGTCTTGTCCTTATTACCAAGTCGTAAGTAAATCCATTTTCGTTTTCAAAATCGCATTTCATTTTATTAACTCTATAACTAGAATATAAAATAGGTCCCCATACTTTGTGAGGGTTTACTCTATGAAATTGCTCTACTTTTAAACCTTTTAAAGATTTTAATTTTTTTTCTATATATTCCTTTTCAACAAATGCAGGTTCAAGACCTGTAATATAATCACTCGTAGTCTTCTCTAGGCTATTAGTTAACCATAGATTTACATCCCAAGTATGCATAAAGTAATCTATCTCTATTTCTACGTCTGTATTTACAGTTGAAGAAAAAGTTGGGCTAAAGAAAGACTGTATAGAAGGTAGGCACAGCTTATAAGTTCTAGATTGCCCAGCTAGTAGCACAGCTACTTTATATTTAGTTCTGTTATATTTCATAAACTTAAAATATCTTTAGAACCTATATCACATCCGTAAGGATTTTTTTCATACGATTTCAAATTGCTGAAGTAGCTGTCACTTCTTACTATTTTCGAATCAATATGTATAGAGTTAATAGTTAAAAACATGCTCTGTAAATATAAGCTAAGAAGTAGATGGGGTGTAAAATTTTTTGTGTTACTGCCTGACATTTCGTATACATAAGGTAAGTAGTCTACGTATTGACTTATAATATCGTATGTATTTGAATCGCTATAGAAAAGTATATCTCCTACCGTTACAAAGGGTAAATTTTCTATTAAACTAGTATGGGTAGAGTATATGTTAAATGGTTTTGGTTTTTTTAAAGTATAATGAAATTCAACAATATCGTTAATAGTAAAAAAAGAATCATACCTCATTCTAATTACAATGTCGTAAACAAAACCATTCTCGATTTCATATGCAGATTTAAGTTCTCCTGCTTTTTTTATACCGTAATATTGAGGAGCTAACCATTCTGGAGTTCCGAAGCTTTCTACGTCTTTTTTTCTAAAATTTACTATCTGTCTCAATACCCTAGCAGAAATACTTTCACTTATTTCTCTGCCTTCTAATATAAACCTAATAGGGTTGTAGGATTCTAATAATTCAGCTATCTCTTCTTGTTCTATAATTGTATGTTTATAAATCTCTCCTTTAGAGGTAGCAACTACATGGTTAGAAGTAGTATTAAAATTCCAAGCATGCATAAATACATCAGGAGGTGTTGAAAATTCAGATATAAACCCTTTAATAAAAGGTAGAGCAGTTTTCCAAGCACGGGGTTGTCCGCTTAAACATATAGCTATTTTAAGGTTACTCATAACGTTTAATCACTAAACCACAATGGGTCGTATTTTATAATATGACTTTTATTACTTGAATGATCCTTAATTTTGTAAGGAGTGGATTCAATAAAATCAGAAGAAAAAATAACTGATTCTGAGTTTTCTCCATATAAATAGCTATGTTTAAACTCCTCATAGTTATTAAATAGAGAATCTAAATCAGCTTTTCCCATAAGTTTATTTTGTATATGTAATTTACTTATGTCCCCAATAAAAATGCTTGCATAATTTTCATCATACCCTTCTTTACCGACGCCTAAATTATTAGCACACCCAACCCATTTTAATGCCTTTTCATAATCCTTTATGTTACTGTGAGGGGCTGAAAATTTATCTCCAGAAAAATCAATGTAAAATTTTGAATTAAATCTAGAAATAGTTACATTAACTACTGAATGCTTATGTGGAATTAATGGGATGTTTATAGTTTTGTGTATATTTCCTTCAGTTTGGTGTTCCCACCACTGGTATGAAAAAGAGAAGTGTATGTTACTATCTCCATCCATAGTTGCAGAAATAAAAGCTCCTTGATGCTCTCCTGTTGCTCCCACTATACATCCGTTATAAAATTTAGACTGAGTAACTTTATTTTTAATAGCTTCATAGTCAGGGGCTACGGTAAATGCAATAACAGATTCATCTTTAAATATTTGATGATAATTACGTTTAATTATGTCGTACTTATTTGATATATTAAATAGGTATGTGTTATTTTTATCTATTCTCATTATTTCAATCTTAGACTGTGGTTAAAAAAATCTGCTAATTCCGGGAATGTTTTAACAAAATTAGTACCTCTCCTTCTATCATGCTCCTGGAAAAATCGACCAAAATTTCTACGTTGAATATGTATTTTTTTTGGATCTTTAAATTTAGATGTCATCCAATCATATGATCTTTTTAGTTTTTGTATTTCTACATCTGAGTATCCTACTAATATTGAGTCAAATTTAGGTGTGCCTAAAAAGTCCATTTCCCCTATGCATTCCCATAGTACAGGTCCCCATATTTCATCATCAAGTATCTGTATTGTCTGATGAGAGGGATAACGTAGGTAGGAAGTATCTAAAAATACAGCGGATTTCCAGTATCTATCATCTGATGCGTACTGTACTTTAAGGTCATATACGTTTTTAACTAATTTTTTGTAGTTTGGAACAGATAAAGCATTAAAAGTAGACATTATAGTTACATTTACTTTAGGGCATTGTGATAATACTTTATTCATATTATCCCACATTCTATTAAACTCTAAACCGTCTCTAATATATTCTGCCTGTTCACCCCAGGTATCCACAGATGTAAATAAAACAAACTCTTTTACAAGTCCTTTATCTTCTATAATTTTAATTTTTTCAATTAACCTATCTATTAGGTTATCCGGTACTCCTAGGTTAGAGTTAATTGCTAGATTTAAGTCTCTGTTAGGGTAATCTTGCTCAATAATATAGTCTAAAACTTTCCATGTATCTTTAGAAAGCAAAGGCTCTCCTCCTGTAATTCTAAATGTATGTAAATCTCTATATAGGTCAGGCCACCATTTCCAAAACGCTTCTACGTATGGATTATACTCTTTATGGTGTATAGGCATTTTGTTTTCTGCTTTTAGCTTAGATATATCGTTAAATTTATCATCAGTAGGGTATGGACCGTATTTTTGAGCTTCTTGTGCCCAGGAAGAAGAAAATGATGGACCGCAGTAAGAGCATTTAAAATTACAAGCATTAGAGAAAGATACCTCAAGATATGTTGGATTAGTATTGTCTCTCCACCTACTATTTACTATCTTGTCGAAATGTGGTAAAGACCATGATTCATTAGATTTAAATACTCTATCTGAAAATTGTTCTGAGTTATCTTCAACATTCCAGCAGTAGTTACATTCAGAAGGTCTTTTACCTTCTAGCATTTCTTTTCGTTTTAATTTTTTGAAACGCGTATTATGTAGTGCTGATGGGTTTCTTTTTATTTCTGCTAAAGGTATTTTATGAGTAGACGGGTGATGGCATGAATGGGTTTCTCCCATCTGTAGGTGTACTGTAGCTTGAGTCCATTTTGCAAGGCACATTCCACACCCTACCTTATCTAACTTATCTTTAGTATTCTTATATATATCTTCCTCTCTTATTATTTGTGTTTTGATCATAACTCTATATTAAGCATTTTAGCCCAAGGTGTTAACTTTTCTTCCCCTACTAATTTATATTTAACTTGTTTTATTCCGTCTTCTTTATAGTTAATCTTACCTTGCTGCATACCTAAAACGTATCTTCTTTCGTTTGCAGCAGTAGTTTCTCCTTTAGCCCATTTTCCATTTACTAATCCTTCATCTTTATGAGGCAAACATCGAAATCTACCCTCTTTACGGTGAGGAATAATATTATTATAAATAATCATTTCCTCTTCTTTTTCCTCAACGTTTTCACTGTAGTCGTCTTCGCTTTCGCTGAGTTTCCATATGGTTTTTCCTTCGCTTTTTATAATAACCTCTCCTATCCCTCCTTTGAATCTTTTGCCGGGATAATCTTCGGTAAAGGAAGGAGTATAGCCTAAGTATATATCTCCTTCTTTGTACTTACTACTTAACCTGCCATTATAGATTAAAGGAGATTCCGTCCCATGCCCTAAATCAACATCAGCTTCTATTCCATTTTGATAATAATTAACTTTTTTAGCACGAGGATTAAATTTAACAGTAATCCAGGTCCATAAGTTTGCATATCTTTTTATCCACATATAGTTATGTTGGTGGAAATTGTTAAAGAACTGTAGTGTAAAAGCTCTAGAATTGTTAAAAGATATCCCAAAATCTTCTCCAGGTATTCTAAATATAGGGTATTCAAAAAACTTAGCGTTTCGATCTCCTATCAGATGTATCTGTGCTTTTTCTTGTTGGTGCTCTGCCTTTGTAAGTACTGATATTTCAAATTCTCTTTGAAAAAATCCTCTGGGTAGTACTTCTTTTGGTATAACCATTTTAGAATCAATACCGTTAAAATAAAAATGGGAAGAGTAGGTGGGTAAGTCACTATATGTTACGTCAGTCATCTGTTCTAAATGACATCTCCAGAATAAATCATCATCTTCCATTCCCCAATCCCAATAGTTATTAGAATATCCATTAGTTTCTTCGACCTGTTCTTTGCTAAAAACTACTGCGCCACCAAAATATTCAAAATACTTTAATTTATAGTCCATTTGAGATATTTGAGTAGCTATATGTCTTGGTGCTATAGTAGGATAAGAGTAATCAGCACCACCATCTTCTTCTGGTATCATATCTATATCATGCCAAACTATATAATCACATCCTTCTTCAAAAGCATGTTTAGCTGCTATATTTTTCATAGCACCTCTATTGAATAGTTTATCATCTACTTGATGAGCGAAGTACATTTGAAATTCTATACCCTGGTTCTTAAGGTATTTTCCTACTTTAGGAACAAATTCATTAAGATGTAATTCTCTATCTCTATAAGGTACGCAAACTCCTAATTTCATATTCCTACTTTTAGATGGGTGTAGTTATCCTTTGTTTCTTTATGGTGTACTTTAAACTTACAATTTGATAATCCTTCATATTCTTGTTGGTTAGTACTCAATAGTACTTCATTGTTAAATCTTAATTGGTTCCATCTAGTTAAACTATCTTGCCATACTCCATCTTTAAATCCTAAATTGGGATGGTTTAATTTTTTTATTTTACTCTTCCTTCTATGAGGTATATAACTAAAATTAAATGAATCTTGGTTAAATACTTTTTTATCAATACAAAATTCTTTATGTATAGAAGTATTATTATCTTTAAATCTGTTAAAAAATTTAACTGAATCTATAGCACCTTTGAACTTATGTTTTTTATTATGGTCAGAACCTATGTTTATATAAGGGACTTTAGAGTAGTTAAATATTTGGTAGTTTAAAGTTTCTTTTCCCTCTAATTCACCATTTATATAAAGTTCAATAGTTTTAGTTCTAGAATAATACTTAATATTGATAACAAAATTTCTTAAATCTGATATTTTAGAATTTAAAGTATATATTTGGTGTTTCTTATCAAATACTTCCAGGTAAAATCTCTTAAATGAAGTATATTTTAATTTAAAATCACTACCTTCTATATTCATTATGACAAAATCATCTTTTTGGGCTTCATGGTTATATGTAACTTCATCTAATCTTAATTTAATCTCTATTTCGAAATCCCTAATAAAAGTTAGAGTATTCTTATATATAGAATAACTATTCCAACCGTTATAAATTAAAGTATTAATATCACCAGGTAGGTATACTTCTTTTATAGGTAATAGGTTAAGTTTATTATTTATACATCGATACCTTAAATCATCATCTTCGAATCCCCACCCCCAGTATAAATTAGAAAAACCGTTAATCTGTTCAAATTGATCTACTGGGAAAAGTGTTACACCGCCAAAATAACTATCGAAAGGTAAATCTTCAGAAATTAAATGGATTGGGTGGTCTGAGTAGGAATAATCTACTTCTATAGGTAAAATATCTATGTCATGAAACACAACATGGCTACAACCTTGGGATTTAGCTTCTAAAAATCCTATATTACATAATTTACCTCTATTGAAAGCACTAGCATTATCCTGTTCTACAATAATCAAAGAATACTTATACCCTTTTGATAATAAGTACTTTTCAATATGTCCCTTAAAAATAGTATAGTGCTCCCATCTATTTCTAAAAGGAACAATTATACCTACTTTACTCATCTTTATTTAAAGGATCTACATAATTCTGCTTCCAGAGATCTAAATACCAAGCTATTCTATCACCCC
>Ga0222719_10003029_pt1 | contig 15082 bp, 29 predicted proteins | sample C33_34DmetaG_FD_165039 | JGI IMG/M metagenome (GOLD analysis project Ga0222719, IMG submission 165039) | Estuarine water microbial communities from San Francisco Bay, California, United States - C33_34D | ecosystem: Environmental > Aquatic > Marine > Unclassified | place: USA: California...
AGAAGCAATAGAACTTGCAAAGAAAGCACAAGAAGAAGGCGTAGATATACGTGAATACTTAGATGAGGAAGATGACGATGAAGATGAACGAATTTAAAATGATACCAACTAGTATGCCAAAAGGTGTTCAAGCAGTTCTTGATTTTGGCAAATACGAATTAAGCATTATTCAAAATGAAAGTTCATACGGTAATAAACAAGGCTTGTATGAAATTGCTGTATTCAAGGATAGTGAACAGTGCGAACTACCGGGTGTTACAGAACCAGGTGATACTGTAAAAGGTTTTCTAACAGAAGAAGATGTAAACGGTATTCTTAAAAAAATGTATCTAATTACAGGCAAGATGCCAGAGCAGGTATGATGTATGAAAGTTGGGTTAAGTTTAAGTAGATGCGTTCGAGACATTGTAGAAGCACGGGTATTGTATGAAGACATCCTGTGTATTATCGCACGAACAGATTTCGATCCGCACAATGACACTCAATGGAATCAAATTTGGGATGGATACAACTATGGTGGTATGAGCAATCCCGAATGGGCAGGCAACACAGAAGGCAAAGAAGTTTATCGCAATGTGGTTATACAACTGTACGACGGTGGCAAAATTCATCAGCCACGACGGTTTGGTAGCCATGTACCACGCCTGTCTTACTACTGGTTAGACTGTGTTGTACCAGCAGATGAAATGAATCCAGCACAACAGAATGCTTGGGATCAGTATCAGACACTAACAGGACTATCGCGATGACACTTCCAGTTGAAAGACGTAATGCTGTACTAAACGCAGAACAGTTTTTGCGGGACCTAATGGATCCTAAAGCAACACCTCGTGTTCCACTAGCGGTGCGTCAACGTGCTTGGCGTTGCCTAAAACATTTTCCTAGCAAGTATGATATGGAAATGGCAAGTGAACAAGCACCCGCGGTGTTCGGAGAATGGAAAAAATGATTGAAGATTACACACAGGGAAAGTGGGCAATCATGGTTTGTATTGATCCAAAAGAAGATGATTGGATTACAGTAACAGAAGACACAGGACGTTGTGATTGGAATCTTAAACCGTTGCTGTTTGATGATATTAACGATGCTTTAAAATATGCCCAGCAATGGACTATCAAGGGCAAAGAAAAAAATGTAAGGGTGGTAAGTTATGAAGATTAAACTAGGACCTTATAAAAATTGGTTTGGACCTTATCAATTAGCAGAACTGTTGATGTTCTGGGTACCAAAGGAAAAGGACGAACACGGATTTCCGCACACAGCAGATCGTGTACACAAATTTGGCGAATGGCTTGCTCATGGTAGCGTATGGCCTGAACCTGAAGTAGGTGACATTCACAAGTGGGGAGATCGTCCACACACTCGGTTGTATAAGTTTCTAAGTTGGATTGACAGCAAGAAGAAGCGTAAGATTGAAATACATATTGATCCGTGGGATACATGGAGCATGGATCATACTCTTGCCTACATCGTACTTCCTATGCTCAAGCAACTAAAAGAAACCAAGCACGGTGCTCCTTATGTTGATCCTAAGGATTGCCCCGAAGAACTAAAGCCTAAGAAACTTACTAAGAAGCAGAAAGACAACGGCGAAACTGACAGTACACATTTTGAACGCTGGGACTGGGTGCTGGACGAGATGATCTTTGCGTTTGACAGCAAGGTTAACGATGACTGGGAAGATCAGTTTCAAACTGGTACTAGCGACATCCAGTGGAAGAAACTTGAAAACGGTAATAGCGAAATGATTCGCGGACCTAACGATACTAGAGAGTACGACTGGGAAGGTCGCAAAGCATATCAGGAACGCATTTCAAATGGATTTAGACTGTTCGGGAAGTACTATGAAAATCTCTGGGATTGAACATCGTCTTTACAGCATTGAACATTTTGTAGAACACCCTCGGGTAAAAACAGCAGGACATATTGAAGAAAAACTCTTGCTCTGTACTCCAGCCTGTGCTACAATGTATGCATTGAAAGGTTATATAGTGTTTGACTTTCATAAGAGTCTTGACATGGAGCCTGAGTACTATAGTGAGGCAATAGAACATGAGTTATAGTCGTTGGAGTAACAGTGTTTGGTATTCCTTTTGGAGTGCCGGTAATGCTAAACGCAAAGAAGATGAAGTTTTTTCTTTGTGGGCAGATTTAACACAAACAAAGGATTGGACCTATGAACAACTGTTAGGTTTCACAGTTGAAGACATAGGCAGGGAGTATGTGGGAATCACCCTTGCTGAAGCAGAAGAAGCGTGGGGATACATTCAAGAATTTATAGCAGACGTAGACGAGGAATATGATGCAGATTCATCACAGTCCACTATTTGACATTGAAAAGGTTACTGAACACTACACTGAAAAAGACGGTGTACCTGTACAGTATGTTTGTACAACTGATCTAAAGGCAAGCGATGTACCTGTAGATGTTTACTATAGAGAAACACCCCACCCTCAGTTCGGTAATCGCTACTTTGGTTTGTATAAAGATTATCATCGCGGACACATGATGATTACAAACGCTGACATAGTAGAAGAACTAGAGTTTGGTATGGTAGTCGGACCTGACAAACGATACTACTATTCACAGAGTCATCATGATTACAAAGTTTTAGATAACGGACAGGTTATTGACGGAGGTCGAGCATATGTTCGTAGCAGTTATGGTGCTATCATGATGTATGTAAAAGATGGTAAATTTTATCCAGCAGATATTAATGATCTAATAGAAACATATTCGGTTGACAAGGAACGTGAATCGTTGTATACTAACTATATTGATACTAAGGAGTAAAGACATGGATATGGATCAACTTGTTGAAACGTTTGCAAGAATGAACAATGTAGAACGCACAGAGTTTGCTGAAAAACTTTCAACTAAATGGCCAGACCTAGCGACACAAATTCGTAACCTATTAGAGGTTTACGATATGATTCACAATATCGAACATGTATACCCTGGCAGTGATTGCCAGGTGTAGTCCCAAGTAGAAGGAGAATATCATGACTTACTGGGAAAAAATGTTTCATACCTGTGCTATTGTATGGGGTGCAACATTTCTAATTGCTGTGAGCGGTGCGGCACACGCCAATCAAACACAAGTGGCTGACATCACCGATCACTATAAGACCGTTATCCAACAGGAACCATATACAGTAGAAGTTTGTAAAGACGTGCAAGTTCCATATGGAAACAAAAAAGAATTTGACCAAGAAGGTGCTATCATCGGCGGAATCATCGGCGGTGTTATTGGTAACCAGTTTGGCAAAGGCAGTGGTAAAGAAGCGGCCACTGGTGTTGGTGCTTTGACAGGTGCTATTATCGGAGGTAACAAAGATAAAGGACCTCAAGGGTACACAACACAAACAGTTTGTAACAAAGAAACACGTTACAAAGAAAAAAGCAAGGAAGTCTATAGCCATAGCACAATTACGTTTTGGCTAGACGGAAACAAGCGTACTCTTAAGTTTAATCGTTAATGTGGGAGTACTGGTGTAAAGCCATAGGCAGTAAGGCATATGACAATAACGAAAAAGCAGACAGAGTTGCTATAATTCGTACCTGCTGGATTGTGTTGCATATCCTTACTTGCCTAGCAATTATTTTAAATGCAATAGCAAATCACGGTTGGGGTTTAATTGGTATATGATTTGGATGGATTATAATATAGAAAGTTTTGCAGATGGTAGTTTTGCTGTAAGAGGCGATTGGCCCGGAGAAGTAATGGGTATAGATCGAGACGGTAAAGTTAAAAAAAATTATCTTTATAAACCAGGAGACATTTTTCGTGTAAACGAGTATGGTATTTTGCAAAAGATTACGGATACTGAACGCTTTACAGTTTACAAACAAGAGGTTAACAAATAAGGAGAGTTGGCCGAGCGGTTGAAGGCACCTGTCTACTAAACAGGCATACGTGAAAGCGTATCGTGGGTTCGAATCCCACACTCTCCGCCACTAAATACTATTATGAAAAAAGCGGCCTTTATAACAGGACTTCTTTTTTGGGTCGCTACATCACTAACAGTATTTGCCCAAGAAGATAGTCAACCTACACAACCAATGGTTAACTTGCCCATAATGCTAGATTGTGGACCTGCAGAAGTTATTGCTGAAATGCTAATAGGATATGAAGAAGTACCAGTAGCACAAGCAGAAGTAATGTGGAGAATACCAAGCGGAGAATTTCTTTCAGGTCCAATGACAATTTTTGCACATCCTGAAAAAAGAACTGTAAGTTTTGTAATTGATATAGGCAACAGTTTTGCTTGTATTGTATTTCCAGGAAATAATTTTGGACCATATGCTGAAGGTACAAAAACCTAATATAAATACTAGTATGAAAGCACAGTTTCAAACAAAAAACGGCGGCCTTACTATTGACGTACCTGTTATCAATAGGTATAGAGTTGTAGCCAAACCTGAAACAACAGATAAGGACATAACACAATTTTGGACTTGGATAAAGTACGAAATGCGAATTGATTATAATTCTTATCAGAAAGTCATCGGCTGTAATCCTTACAATCTAAATAAAGTCAAACAGCAATGGGGTGACAAATTTCACTTCGACAAATAACCAAGCGGTATTAGTATAAAGGCTATTATGTCAGGTTTCCACCCTGAAGATAGGAGTTCGATTCTCCTATACCGCTCCAACATTTGAGTAAATTCAGAAATAAACCTCTTGCTTTTTATGAAAAGACTATATATACTTTACAATATAAATTATTTGGAGTTTTATGATAATGGCTAAAAAGAAAGTAATCACACGCAGACCTAAGAACACAAATATTCCTAATTTTGAAGGTAGTGCTGATTGGGACGGTGAACAGTTTAGCAGAGCAAAGGATGCCGCATTTCAATATTATCGACTTGAAAAGAAAAGTGCTGATTTTAAAAAGTATACACTAGATTATTGTAAAACAAGTGACAAGTGGAAAGAACATATAACAACACTTACCAAAGCACCCGACAATCAGTTTAATAGTACACTTGGAGCAATTTGTAAACTTACATTACAAGGTATGCCAGATGTTCATCCTAAGTACAATGAATGGTGGGAAAGTCTGCCTGGTACACTAGGAACGCCAAAACCACATCATACATACATCAATAAATGGCTAGAACAAATTCTTAGTATTGGAGAAAAAGTTGTAGAAGAAAAGAAGGAAGAAGAAGTTAAGAAAAAAGATGTGTATGTTCCTAGTATTCAAGATAGAATTAGAGAAGCAACTATACACATGGTACAAGATTTTGAACAAGCACTTGACGACTTTTGCGAAGGAAAGATAAACGACTTTAAAGCATTTAAACCATTAACTAAACTGCGTCAACTACAGTGTAAGCAACCACATGCTAGATTGATTGCTGGATTTTATGAACAGCAACTTGCTGAGTATAAAGAACTAATAGATCCGCCAAGCACAAATGGTATGACAGAAAAAGAACTTGATTACGCAAAACAACTTAAAGACGGATACTCACATTACACTAAACCACAGATTAAAAAATTGTATGATTTTCTTGTTGGTATTATTAGTGCTTGTGATGCTATTATTGCTGAAAGCAAAGCCAATAGAAAGCCTCGCAAGATCAGTAAAAAATCACCAGAACAAATCACAGCAAAACTAAAATATAAAGTTGCTGATGAAAAATACAATGTTTCAAGTGTACCAGCACATAAAATAGTTGGTGCTAACTGCCTAGTTGTGTTTAACAGCAAAAACAGAAAACTTGGAATTTACTACACGTCAATGGAGGATCCTACAGGGACAGGTAGAGAAGGTAGTGGTCTTAACCTAAAAGGACAAACACTACAACGCTATGACGAGAAACGCAGTGTATGGTATACTTTGCGTAAACCAATGGATCAACTACAAGAAGTTAAAACTCTCAATACACGTAAGAAATTTGAAAACTGGATTGAGAAACTTACAACAACACCTACCAAAATGAATGGTAGACTAAACCCAGAAACAGTACTGATAGGAGTATATTAATGAGCAATCTAATCCCAATGGTGGTTGAAAAGAATCAAGATGGCGAACGAGCCTACGACATTTTTAGTCGACTACTAAAAGAACGTATCGTATTTTTAAACGGTGCAGTTCATGATGCTGTAGCACACACAGTAACAGCACAACTTATTTTATTGGAATCGCAGAACCGCGACAAACCAATTCACTTTTATATTAATTCACCCGGCGGTGTAGTAAGTTCAGGCATGGCTATCTATGATACTATGCAGTACATCAAATCGCCCGTACACACGTATGTAATGGGTCAGGCTTGCTCAATGGGTTCACTGTTAGCACAAGCAGGAGAGCCGGGTAAACGTTTCATGCTACCACACGCAAGACACATGATTCACCAACCAAGCGGTGGTGCTAGTGGACAAGCAACTGATATCCAAATTCACGCAGAAGAAATTATCAAGTTGAAAAAAGAACTAACTAATGTGTACGTTCAGCATAACAGCAAAGGCAAAACCTTTGATGAACTAAGTGCTGATATGGAACGTGATAAGTTTATGACAGCACAAGAAGCATTAGACTACGGACTTATTGACGAAATTTTTGAAAGGCGTGATTAATGGAACCAGTAGATCCTAGCCAAAAACATTTTTGGATTAGTATGGCTAAAAGCGGTGTGCGTATAGCAGGCTGTCTTATAGCAATTTTAACAGGAAGTGTGGTCTGGTTAGCAGGCGGCTTCTTAATCGCAGAAATACTAGGAATAGCGGAGGAATTATAATGCCTGTAGCCACCTTTGGTGACAGACCTGAAGGGATTAGGGTTGAACAACTTGATATTAAAGCAGGTGAGTTTAACGGTGCTTGGATCAAAGGTGGTCCACTGCAAGAATTTCATTCAACAGGCATACTAGATAAAGCCTCTGCCACAGTATTAACCGTACTAGACGACTGTATTGTTGTTGACAAAGTAAAAACAAATCAACTGTTAGGTGATTTAACTATACAAGGTAATGCTGATTTTGGCGGAAACGTTTATGTAAAAGGCACACTAGAAGTAGACAGTCTAGTGACCAAAGAACTAATAGCAGACGAAAAAACTGAACGTCAGTTTATTGAATTTACACATAAAAATAAACGCAAAACAAATGTAGGTACAGGTTTTTTGTGGAGTGGTGGCAAATACAGCAAACAGTTTATCTATAAAAATAATCCTGATAGATTTTGGTCAACAGAACCAATTGATATACACAAAGATAAAACTTTTATGGTTGACGGCAATGATGTATTGTCGTTTGATACGCTCGGCGGCACAGTTAAAAAGAGCAGTCTACAAGAAGTAGGCACACTCCGAAATCTAAATGTAGCAGGACGGTTTAGTGTTGCTGAAACTCTGTTTTTTGATCCCAACTTAGATAGGCTTGGTATTGGTACTGATAAGCCTGCTGGTGATCTAGCAGTATATAACTTTGCTAATGATACAAATGTTATTATTGATGCTGAAGACGGTGATGCTAAGATAGGCACGTACAACAATAAAAATCTACGCATCATTACAGATGACCAAGCACGTATCAAAGTATCATTTAAAGGTGATGTTACTATTGGACAAGAAGGCAACACCAGTAATACTCATAGAGTTTATGGTAAACTAGGTGTTGGTGTTAAAAATCCTACAGAAGATTTAGAAGTAGCAGGTAACATACGTTTTCAAAATCGTTTGTTTATGGTTGCGGACAAGCCACCTACTAGTGGACACTGGAACAAAGGTGATACAGTGTGGAACGAGCATCCTAAAAACACAGCACCAATTGGTTGGATATGCACAGCAAGTGGTACACCTGGTAATTGGTCACCGTGGGGATTCATAGGAAATAATACCACAACATAATTCTAATTAACTCATACGATAAATATTAGTATGGGCAAGATGAAAAACGTAATATATCTCAACAAAGAAATACCGGACAAAATCAAACGTGAAGTGCGATGGTGGGACTTGTACGCAAAACTGTCGCCCATTGCCTACTTAACAGTAGGTTTTTTGTTGTGGAACTTTAATGTTTGGGACTGGCATGTTATAGCCGGCATTGGTGCAGGTGTATTTGTTATGACCGCAGTTACTTGGTGGTTCTGGACTGTCTACACTATTGGCGAAATTGCTGATCGCACACATCGAGCAGAAAGCACTACACAAGAAGTGCTACACGATATCAAAGCAATAAAAGAATTAATTAAAGACATTCGTCGCAATTAAATACACGTATGAAATACGTTACTGTTATAGGCAATGGCGAAAGCCGTAAAAGTTTTGACTTGTATCAACTTGAATGGTTAGGAACAACTGTAGGAACTAATGCTGTCCACAGAGATTTTCATCCTGATCATTTAGTATGTTGTGATAGACGCATGGTGCAAGAAGCCGTAAACAACGCTTACGAAAATCCCGTATACACAAGAGATAATTGGTATAAGCAATTTTCATTTTGGAGAAATGTTATGTGTTTACCTGTGCTTCCTTATCAAGGTGATAAAAGACAGGATGATCCGTGGCATTGGGGAAGTGGCGGACACGCATTAAATTTGGCTTGTACATTTGAACCTGAGTTTATTGTAATGTTAGGTTTTGATTTATGGGGTACAGAAAACAAATTTAATAATGTGTACAAAAGCACAGAACACTACAACGAAAGCACAAAACCAGCAACAGATCCTTCGTATTGGGTGTATCAAACTGCTAAACTATTTGAACTATATCCAAACATAAAGTTTTTACAAATACAACCCGACGATTGGGAACCGCCCAAAGAATGGGAACAATTTGATAATTTTTTTATCGATAATTACGAAAATCTTCAAATTTTAATTGACAAAAACAAATAATCTGCTATAATGCTTATATGTTAAAAATATTTTGTAGTGATACAAAACAGCATATATACAGTATAGGACTTGGCGTCAACCCTTCTAATTCTGCCGCCATTATTAAAGCAAGGAGATAATAATGGGAAAACATTACAGCACAAAACACTACGGACACAACATTGGCCTATCGGCAGTATTCCGTCAACCCAACGCAGATCATTCACACTGTCATCTGCTACACGGTTACAGTCTAGCATTTACATTTACATTTGGATGTGACGAATTAGACAACAAGAACTGGGCAGTGGACTTTGGAGGACTAAAACCTTTGAAGGCTTGGCTAGAAGATAGTTTCGATCACAAAGTAGCAGTTGATGTAAACGATCCACACATGGATACACTAAAGGATCTTGAAGCAAAAGGACTAGCAGAACTACGCATCTTTGATGGTGTAGGTGCAGAAAAGTTCGCAGAACACGCATTTAATTTTGCAGACAAACTAGTACGTGAAATGAGTGACAACCGTTGCTACTGTGTTAAAGTAGAATGTGCCGAACATGGTGCTAACTCAGCAATCTACGAAGGATAAAACATGCGGATTATAGCAGGACCTTGTCAACACGAAACTCTACATCAGAGTATGGAAATTGCTCGAGAATGTAAACGTGTTTGTGACAAATACGGATTTGATTATTATTTCAAAGCCAGTTTTGATAAGGCAAATAGAACAAACATCAAAGGCAAACGAGGTGTGGGATTAGAAACTACACTTAAAGATTTTAGAATGATAAAAGAACAAGTAGGTTGTAAAACACTTACAGATGTTCACAATCAAAATGAAGTTTTAAAAATTGCCGCCTACTACAATGATATAGTTGATGTATTACAGATTCCTGCTTTCTTGTGTAGACAAACAGATCTAATACAAGCGGCATGTAAAACAAATAAAATTGTAAACATCAAAAAAGGACAATTTTTAGCACCATGGGATGTAGAAGGTATTCTTAGTAAAACAGAAGGTGCTAGTGAAGTGTGGATAACAGAAAGGGGAACTAGTTTTGGTTATAACACTCTTGTTACAGATTACACTGGTCTTCAGTATATGCTGGATCATTACGCAGTACCTATTATACATGATGTCACCCACTCAGTACAAAAGCCAGGCGGGCTCGGTGGCAGTAGCGGCGGCAATCGTGAGTACGTACCTGGTTTGGCTCGTGCTTCCAGTGCTCTTGGTATTACAAATTTCTTTTTAGAAGTACACGCTGATCCAGACAACGCACCTAGCGACGGACCTAATGCACTGCATTTAAAAGACTTTGAAAAGGTAGTAGATGAAATCCACCGCTATTCTTATACCGGCTAGATACGGGTCTACACGTTTTCCTGGAAAGCCTCTTGCTATGTTAGATGGTGTTCCTATGATTAAACGTGTGTATGACGCTTGTACAGCGTCTAAGATACCAACATACGTGCTTACTGATGACATGCGTATCTTTAATTTGTTTGGTCCTAACAAGTGTTGGATAGAACAAATCGATTATGCAAACGGTACAGAACGATGTGCTGGCGCTATCAAAAACGACTTCTTTGCACAGTATGATCAATTCATAAACGTGCAAGGTGATATGCCCGATGTAACAGTTGATATGATTGAAAAGTGTATTTGGCATTTACAGCACTATTCCATAACTACATTGTGGACAGACATGCCTAAAGAAATGCAAGACGATCCTAACAGTGTTAAGATGATTCGATCGGGCGATAAAGCACTTTGGTTTGGTAGAGGCATTACAGGGTACGGTGACTGGCATTTAGGTATATACGGATATAGTCGTAGTGTATTAGAATTTTATAGTTCATACGATGTTGAACAAGAAGAACAAGTTGAAAAGTTAGAGCAATTACGCTGGCTTAAAGCAGGATGGGATATTGGATGCCTACATGCTGAGTTTAATGGAGTAGAGATAAACACTCCAGAGGATATAGATAAATGGCAAAACTAGACAAAAGCAAATACACTAAAGAAGAATTTAAAAAGTTAAAAGAACAGCGTCGACGTGAAAAAGAACAAAAGCGTCGACAAGAAGCCTTGCAAGATCTTTCTGCTCTTGGACAGCAAATAGAATCGCACGAAAGTTACCACCCACATAATCCTCTAGTTAAAGATCAGAATTACGTATTGTGTCTTAAACACGGTGAAAAATACAATTCAAAATATGTAAACACTTTGTACAGTATGGTAAAACGTAATTTAAGCATTCCTTTTACTATGGTTTGCTTAACTGATAACAAACAAGACATTGATAAAGATATATTATGTTTAGACTTACCTAAAGACTTAACAGGTTGGTGGTGTAAACCTTATATGTATTCAGCAGATTTACCTTTAGCAAAAGACAGCACAGTATTATATATGGATTTAGATGTAGTAATCAGTGGAAATCTAAACAAACTGTTTGACTACGAAAAAGACAAGTGGTGTGTTATTAGAGACTTTACAAGAGCAATGCAACCTAATTGGAAAAAGTATAATTCAAGTGTAATCAGATTCAAAGTAGGACAATTACATAATGTATGGGCTGAATTTATAAAGGATCCACAAAAAATAATTAGGAGTCATTTTGGAGATCAAGATTGGTTATGGTCTGCAACTAACACTGCTAATCCGGCAACACTTTGGCCTGATGAGTGGATACGCAGTTGGAAATGGGAAATACGTAAAGATCGTTCACTATTAAGTGGTCCACGCGGTAATAGAAAATTTCATACTGTAGAAGATGTTACACCACCGAGCGAATGTGCAATATGTGTGTTTCATGGTGATCCTAATCCTCATAATTGTGACGACCCCTGGGTAAAGGATTATTGGGTATGACTGTAAGCAATAGATTTATATTTGATGTCGACGGCACACTAACACCTAGTCGGAAACGTATCGACGAAAAATTTAAAAAGTTTTTCTTAAATTTCTGTAACGAAAATTATGTGTACCTTGTTACAGGCAGTGATTATCCTAAAACTGTAGAGCAACTAGGACAAACCATATGTGAGAATGTAGAACGTGTTTACAACTGTTCAGGCAGTGATGTATATGAACATGGTAAAAATATCTTTACAACCAATTGGACGTTACCTGAAACAGCACACGGTTGGTTGAGTGAAATGCTTGCTGAAAGTAAATTTTATAGGAAAACAGGACTACATTTTGAACACAGACCTGGTATGGTGAACTACAGCATTGTAGGTCGTAACGCAAACAATGAAGAACGCTTTATGTATGTAGAATGGGACGAACATAAAAATGAACGCAATACAATCGCAAAACAGTTTAATGAACTATTTCCAGAACTAGAAGCAAGAGTTGGCGGAGAAACAGGTATAGACATTTATCCAAAAGGCAATGACAAAAGCCAAATACAGGCTGACTTTGATCCTCATAATGATATTTTACATTTTTTTGGTGACAGAATGGACAAAGACGGAAATGATTATCCATTGAAAAAAGTAATCATTGACAACGACCTTGGTCACTGTTATAATATAAAAGACTACAAAGAAACATGGAAAATATTAAAAGATGAATTCGACTGGAAAATATAATCGTATAGGCTTTGCATGTAAGTACATGCACCCTGATCAAACACAAAAGAAAAAATTACTGGAAGAAATTCAACGGCCGCTTAATACACGCTCAACAACTGTTGCTTGGCTTAATAGACAAACTAAAGAAGTTGCTGAAGAGCGTCTTTGGGATATCATGGTTCATAACATACAAAGTTATTGGAACCTTATTAACTATGTAGGAGGATTACCGAATGAACTTAGAATGGTTAGGTTGGGAAGTGACGTCCTACCTGTTTATACTGAGCCTACTTGGAGTTACTTCTGGCGCAAGCCTGATGTACGAAAATATTGCGAGACCAACTTTGCTCACGTCGGCGCAAAGGCTCGTGAACTTGATGTTAGGTTGTCTATGCATCCTGGTCAGTTTACTGTACTTGCGTCAGATAATCCTGATATTGTAAATAGAAGTATAGAGGAGTTTGAATACCATGTGGATGTCATCAGGTGGATGGGATACGGTAACTCATTTCAAGACTTTAAATGCAATGTACACATATCGGGTAGAAAAGGTCCGCAAGGCATCATCGACGTTTTACCAAGACTATCGCCCGAAGCAAGAAACACGCTCACAATCGAAAACGACGAAATGTCGTGGGGCATCGACGCAAGCCTCGAACTTGAAAAACACGTTGCCCTCGTTTTGGACATACACCATCACTGGGTGCGTACAGGAGAATACATTTCACCAACCGACCGTAGATTTGACCGCGTGATTGAATCGTGGCGTGGTGTGCGTCCTGTTATTCATTACAGTGTAAGCAAAGAAGATTTACTCACGGAATGGCCAAACAATGAATTACCTGATATGGAATATTTGCTAATGAATGGCTTTAAAAAGCAAAAACTTCGTGCCCACAGTGACTTTATGTGGAATAATGCTGTAAATGACTGGGCATTAACATTTTGGGATCGTGCTGATATTATGGTAGAAAGCAAAGCAAAGAACTTAGCCAGTCAAAAATTACATAAATATTATTATGAAACTAACGGAAATAGCAGACAAAAGTTGTCCGAGAACGAAGGCACAAGAATGTCAATGCTCGAGACTGAAATCGCTTAACGAAGCACAAGCACAAGTTACAGCACTTTGTGAACTTGAACAAAGCGACACAGTCAAAGGAACTATTCTTCTAAGACAACTTCAAGAAGGACAAGGCACTGTAATTGTAGGAAAGATTACAGGACTTGAACCTGGCGAACATGGATTTCATATACACGAGTTTGGTGATTTGACAGATGGTTGTGAGAGCGCCGGTGGTCATTATAATCCCGATGATGTAGATCATGGTGATATTGATAATGGACACGTAGGCGATTTAGGAAATGTCACAGCGAACACGGACGGCGTAGCCGACTTCACCCTTATAGCAAAACGTGTTGACTTAATAGGTGAACGCAGTGTTATTGGTCGTAGTATTGTTATTCATTCAAATGTAGACGATCTTGGCAAAGGCGGAGATGCAGAATCACTTAAAACCGGAAACGCAGGTGACAGACTCGCTTGCGGGGTAATTATATTAACAGACAAATAGGAGAACACAATGTTTGGATGGTTGAAAAACTTATTCTCTTCTGAAGAGCCTCTTGTACTTACAAAAGAAATGGAAGTAAAAGAAACTCCAAAGAAGAAACCTGCCGCTAAAAAGGCACCAGCAAAAAAGCCTGCGGCTAAAAAAACTACTACAAAAAAAGCACCTAGTACAGGCGCAAAACGTGGTAGACCAAAAACTAAAAAGGAGTAAATCATGTTACAAAAATGGATTAACGCTCGTATTAAAGAAAGAACTACACTAGACGGAGCAGTATTAATTGCGGCAGGTCTTGCATTTCTTATCTTTAAACCAATTGCGGCACTATTTGCATACGGTGCTATCGCATACGGTGCTTGGACTATTTGGAAGTCTGAGTAATTATAATGGATTCACAGGATGCCTTTCATAAAACACTAGACACAGTACACAATGATTCTCAACTATGGGAAGAAGTTGGTGCTAGTGTTATAGATGCATTGAAAGGCATCTTTGATCCTGAAATTTCTATTAACATTTATGACCTAGGATTAATTTATGATTTAAAAATTAATTCGTATGGTAACTTATATGTGCTAATGACGTTTACAAGCGTTTGGTGTCCGTTTGCTGATGAACTGTTAAAGCAAGTAAAAACACTCACACTAGAAGCACACGAAAAAATTAACAAAGTTGAAGTTGTTACTACTATGGTTCCGCAATGGGGCAAAGATAAAGTAGCAGAAGAATACCAAATACTACTTAATTTTTAAATCTTACTAATATCTAATTCACTGCCGGCTGGCATATTCCACACTAATCGCTTTTGTACACCCTTCTTTTGTGCAAATCGTTTAGGATCACATTTTTCACATACATGAAAATAGTTGTCACTTAGACGTTTAGGATCTACTTTTCCTTTTTCACGTTTAAACTCTGATTCGCACTCGTCACAGATAAACACAGCGACCTGTTTCATGCGTTTGTAAGGGTGGTATTTTCCCTTCTTGCTCTTGCGATAGTAGTGTGTAATGCAGTTTTCTATTCTTACAAACATAATACTATTTACATTCGGATTATAAAATAATAACATAAATATTGTCATGA
>Ga0222719_10003030_pt1 | contig 15079 bp, 21 predicted proteins | sample C33_34DmetaG_FD_165039 | JGI IMG/M metagenome (GOLD analysis project Ga0222719, IMG submission 165039) | Estuarine water microbial communities from San Francisco Bay, California, United States - C33_34D | ecosystem: Environmental > Aquatic > Marine > Unclassified | place: USA: California...
TTGGATTGTGATTATCCGGTTAGATACGACCGGTTAGAATTTTCTAAATATTTGATTTATTTCAAATATTGGAATTTATGTATCAGATCTACTAATTATCTTTATTATCTTCCTACAAAAATTACTATCACTACCTTTACTATATAAAGCTATAGCCTTAGCAGCTTCCAGATAATCATACTGCTCTAGCTCCTTTTCTGTAAACTGCTTAGACAACTTGTCAAGATGATCTATAGATAAAATATAACTCTTTTGATATAACTCTTTACACAACTTCATCATCATCTTACGGAATCCTGTAAATGAGTCTAATACATAATATTATATAATTATCAAATTATATAATTTATCTATAATAAATGAGTAAAGGAAAAACAGTGTTTCTAGTATTTGTTTGTTTAGCAATTGTTACTGGAATTATATTTCTTGTCGTGTTTCTTACTAAGCCTCCTGAAGCTACCGCCGCTCAACTAAATCGGATACAAGATCTTGGACTATCGGATAGCCCTTCACAATGGTGTATGATGCCTCAAGGAGCTCCTCGGGATAAAAATGATACTCCTATTGATTATACACCTTTTGAAAGGACTCCAGGTCCTCCAAGTCCAATTAGCTATAATCATGCTGATATAAATAAGAATAGCTATTATAGTTGTCATGCAAATATTCCTATGTACGAATGCGTAATAAATGGGTCTAAGAGTTTTAAGAATAAAGATGATTGTATTAATGCTGGACGAGAATATAATTATTGTAATCCAGCTAACAGATTGTTAGATAATACTCCTAAACCATCTCCTAAATATATAAATAAACCTAATAGTCAATCCCAGTATGATTTTTGCACTAAAAAAATAACTCCTAAATGGAAAGAGCAGCAAAAAGAATTACCAGCTCATCAACAGATGTCTGTATTGAACAAGTAGGATCTTATGCAGGAATCTCCTCGCATTTAGAATATGGAGAAGGGTTAGTGTGATCTAAATTACTAGTCATACACGCTATTTCATTGTTAGGGTCTAAGCAGCATAAAGTATTGTTGTGGTAGGTAGATGTGCATTTACCGCATCTATTCGGTGGAGCAGTTTTATAATAGAATTTGGCGTTTTTTGGTTTAGGAGCGGAATATTTTTTAGTTGTTAATTTAGAAAGTAAGAAGTAAATAGGTATTGTAAATAATATAATTACAAAAATATTAATCCAGATATTCATATTAGTTTATTAATATGAATATATTTATCTTAAATCCTTATAATGTCCATTGTGCTTCATTGATTATTCTTCTATTAGCTGCGGGTAATATCATTCTATAAAAATAATTATTTTCTTCGTAGCATAGAATATGACCGAAAAAAAATTCATCAAAACTCATGGGGTCCATCCATAAATCAGCTTCATGTAGATGATCTTGATGTAATTTTTTTATATGCCTAATAACATATGAAAATTTGTGTCTGAATACTAGTTCAGATTTATATTGTATAATTTTATCTACTATAACATTGGGTATTTTATTTTTAATGCGAATAGGCATAATTTTATTAATAGTGGTTCAATGGGTGTAAAAATTCAATTAATATTTAATATAAACATATATATTATAATATATAATATATAATATATGTATCATAAAATTATAAAAAAAGCTATTAATATATTTTTTGAAAGGATAGTATCAGGTATAGGTTTTGGTATAGGAATGAGTATAGGGTATAATATTGTAAGAACTAATCTGAAATAGGATCAATTCTTCTCCAATTGATTACTGATTTTTTTACAATTTGTTGAGGTTTTTTGGGTGATAGTATTCTTTTTTTAATAATTTTCCATGAGAGTGGATATGTAGTTTTAATTCGTTTAAATATTATATTTTCCATATTTTTGATATTTCCATATTTTTCTTTGCATATATAATTTGGAATGTCTTCAGGAATAGCTATAATATTTATTTTATGTTTTTTAATAAAATTTGGTAATATTATATGAGGAGCTTCCTTAATAACTTTATTAACGGCTTTGATTCCTTGGACAAGATCTACTCTTTCTTGAAGAGATAAAATAGGTGTATGTTTTTTATCGTAATATTCTTTGTGTATTCCTAGAATTAAATTATCTCCTAATTTTTTACATTTTTTGCAGAATTCCAAATTAGAAGCATTGAAAAGATCTCCTACCATAGAAGCATATACAGAAGTCATATTATTTTATCTGATTTTTTATATATTAATGTTTAAGTATGTATATTAGGGAAGTGTGTTTAATAAATTGAATTTATAAGTAAATAAGTAAATAAGTAAATAAGTAATGGAGCAGCTACCAGTAAGTTTGAAAAATAATATTATGGATATATTATTAGGATCTAGATTTTATTGGAGGAAGAAGTTTAATATAGTGTTGGTTGATATAAGGGAATTTCATATTCTCCATTTTTTAATTAAATGGTATTTACAGTATTCTTTACCTAATAAAATAAGGATAATATTATCAAGTCAAAAAAATATAAATACATTGCCAGAAATATTATTATCTTTATGGAATAATAATTCTAATAGAATGGAGATTACTAAACTTTATTCTTATCATAGAGATAAAAGACTAACTCCTAATTTAATAAAAAAGGACAGTATGTTTTATAAAGATTTAATATATGAAATAGATATATTTATGCAAGGGGGAAAGTCCCATCGAGGACGATAATAAAATAATCATGTAGTTTCAAGGCCAATTTGAGGTGCCATACATGAATTACTAGTTTTATCACATACTAATGATTGACATCCACCGTTTATTTTCATTTTAATATTTTCACATTGTTGATCATCCTGGCATGGCGTGGTTCCATATCCTGAGGGAACACATTTCCCGGTCCAATTAACATAGTCATATTTCATTGTTTTGTTTTTATTACAAGGATCTTGAACATTATCACATACTGTAGCGGGTAGTTGTGAGTTACATCTTTCATTTTCCCAACATGCGTTCGAGTCTGGTGTAAATATAAAGGGTGTTTTAGGCATACCAACATATCCATTTCTACATTGATTAGAAGCAATCATGGATGCTCCTTTAGGGCTAGAGGCCATAGCTCTACACATTGAGGCTCTATAGCTAGGTCCTTGATGCATATAAGAACCTCCTTGGCAAAGTCTTGGATTTATTGAGTATTCTGATCCGAACTGATTCATTGGAAAATTTTTAAATTTTTCAGATTTAAATAGTCCTAGAAGTTGTGCCATTCCGAATACTGTTAAACCAAATATAATTGAAGTAACTACAAGTGTTATTTTTCCTGATCCTGTTTCTAAGGCGCATGCATATTTATGAGAGAAGATAAAATATAGCCCATAAATAAGACCGACAAGAACAAAGAAAATTATTTCTTTAGCTGTTTTACCCATCTTTTATTTTAATTAAACAAAAGAAATTAAACAAAAGAAATTAAAATAAAAAGAAATGAATGAATCCAAATGGAACCCTAAGATAGAAAAGATTATCCTCGATATTGGAGAAAAATCTAAAGAGTATAAGATCATGCATAGAGCCGAATCTAAACGTTTTGAGAAAGGGTATCAAATATTAATGTATTTAGGAATATTTCTTGGACCCTTAGCTGGTCTTATATCCGGAATAGGAGCTACTTTTGATCCTGAAGCTGATACAACCTTTCCTGTAATATCAGCCTGTGTAGCTTTCATATCAGGTTTTGTTGTAGCTACAACAAAATTTGGTAGATTTGAAGAGAAAAGTGTTGAACATCGTAGTGCTGCTGGTAAATATAATAGTTTGGCTGGTAATATAACTAGACAGATGTTATTAGATCGTGCATATCGGGTAGAAGCGGTTAAATATATGAAATGGATTGGTAATTCTTTTGATGATCTTTCTGCTTCTTCTCCGTTAATTAGTAATAAAATTTATAAGGAATATAAGGGATCTAAGGGATCTACGGAATCTAAGGGATCTAATAATATTGTTTTTTGTGAAAAGTTAAAATCTATGGAAAAAGGGGATATAAAGAATATAAATAAAATTATTTCACAAAAATATAGTGATGGAAGAATGGAATATGAATTGGATAGAATGATGGGAAGATAATTTCATAATTTTAAATTCTGTAAAGAAATAAATGGATGTAAAAGGCTTTTTAAGTTCCTTTGAAAATAAAACAGAGAAAATAAAGGATCTTTTATTGATTTATATAAATAGAGTGCCTTTTAGGTTCGCGACACTCTTCCTTAAGAAAAATAATATTTCATATTATCTTATCGATCATGTCCATAAATCTAAAACTGACCATTCTCTACCTTCTTTTGATCCGATTAATAATTTAGCTTTTAATTTTTTTTCTAATGATAGTAAAAATTTAGGAGGATATAAATCTTCTTTTAAGGTTAATAATATTTTTATTCATCATATAAAAGTTGATGAAGAGGTAATTGGAGTTCTTTGTCTAGGGAATAAAAATAGTAATATAGTTAAAAAGGATCTCCATAACTTTTCGGATTTAAATAGTTTAATTCAACTTATTGTTAATAAACATAAATTAATAGAAGATTATAAGAAAATATATGACGATACTACATATTTTTCTAAAGATTTATTTTTAGCTAATTTGAGTCATGAGATTCGTACCCCATTAAATGGGATAATTGGTTATAATCAACTTTTAACATCAACCAATTTAAATTCTAGACAAAAAGAATATTTGAGTTCTATTTCTTTATGTAGTGTACAACTTTTACATATTATTAATGATATAATCGACTTTTCTAAATTATCATCTGGGCAAATGAAAATACAAAAAGAATGTTTTTCAGTATCTGAAGAGATGGATAATATATACAGAACAATGAAAGAAAGAATAAGAAACAAAAAACATTCATATAAAGTAAAAATAAGTAATAATGTCCCTCAATTTATAATACTTGACAAAGGAAAATTTATCCAAATAATAATCAATCTTCTTTCTAATGCGATAAAATATACTCCCATAGGAGGTAATATACATATAAAAATATCGAATAAAGATAATGTTATTACGATAAAAATTGAAGATAATGGAATTGGGATTTCTCAACAAGATCAATGTAAGCTTTTTAATAGTTTTACCCAAATTAAAAATTCTTTAACAAAAACAGGGACAGGATTAGGATTAGCTATATCTAAAAGGCTTGTTGAATTATTAGGAGGGAATATAAAGGTGCAGAGTACTCGTAATATAGGTTCTACATTTACTTTTACTTGTCAACACGAATGCATCAAAACATTTGAAAAAACTATTATCGAAAAATCCAAAAAATTGAAAGATAAATTAATATTGATAGTTGATGATAATTTAAATAACCGTATAATATTAAGTGACATGATATTTAGTTGGAAAATGCAACCTATAGTTTGTGCATCAGCCCAAGAAGCGATTAAATTAATAGAGGCTGATCGATACAAATTTGATGCGGGTTTAATTGATATTTGTATGCCTGATATAAATGGAGTAGATTTAGCTCAGAAAATTAAAGAAAATAAGCCTATTTTACCTTTAATAGCTCTATCTTCAGTAAGTGGGTATGTAAATCTGGTTAATTTTGATGCCAAGTTGGATAAACCTGTAAATAGAATACAATTATTTAATATATTGTATAGAATAACAAATAAAAAACAAATTTTAATAGAAGAAAATTTTCAAGAACAAAAAACAACCGATGAGGGTTCCTTATGTAAAATGAAAATTCTTATAGCTGAAGATGTACCATATAATTTATCCCTATTAAAAAATATGCTTAAAAGTATGGGATTTATTTTTATAGAAACAGCGATTGATGGATATGAGACTATTACTAAAATACGTGAAGCTCAAAAAAATAAAGACCCCTTTACAGTTTTACTTTTAGACTTACGAATGCCTAAAGTAGATGGATATGAAGTAATAGATTATATAACTAAAGAAAAATTAACACTTCCAAAAATTATTGCTGTAACTGCTTCAGTACTTCAAGAAGAAAAGGAAAAATGTAAAAAAATGGGGGTGAAATATTTTGTTACTAAACCTATAAATATGACAGATCTACAAAAAGTTATGCACCAAGTTTCATTTCAATTTCGTTAATAAACTTAAAGTATGATTACCCTTTCATAATAATGAGTCATCTTAGAAAAAAAATAAAATATGCTATATTGAATTTTTCTGGGACTATTATAGATCCTTATTCCCTCTACTCTAGTACTATGTTAATAAACACATTTGCTCGACATAAAATAGACATCACTTCAAGTGAAACACGAAAATCTATGGGGTTACGTAAAGATGTTCATATTAACGAATTACTCAATGACCCTTATATATCTCGTTTATGGGAAGAAACTCGAGGAGTATACCCCTCTATACAACGAGAAGGAAAAATGCTATTCAAAGAGTTTAATTCCGAATATTTTGTTTTATCAGAAAAATTTTCAAAAATAATACCAGGAGTTGAAAATGCTATCAATAAATTAAGAGATATGAATATAAAAATAGGATTAACAACAGGGCTAGATCGAAAAATGGTCAACATTATCGACTCTTCTCTTAAACGTCAGGGTATTAAACTAGACTGTATAGTAGCTGGAGATGAAGTCTTAAATGGGATAAAACCTTACCCACATATGCTTTACAAAAATTTAGATATTTTGAAGGTTGAAAATATCAATGAGGTAGTTAAAATTGGTAGTACTTTAAAGGAGATTGAAGAAGGTAAAAATGCACAATGTAAAACTATTGGACTGTCTAAATATTCTCATGAAGTAGGAATAGACTCTTTTTCATCGCTTAATGAAATTTCAGAAGATAAGCTTTCTCGTAAAGAAGAATATTCACGACAGAAAATGGTAAATATTAATCCTGACGCGATATGTGATACCTTAAATGATGTGCCCAAAATAATTAAAAAATGGAATGAAGAAAAATATGAAATAGGGTCAAAACGTAATAGATATACTAGTTTATATCCTCCTACTCATATTAGTGAAAGTCTTATTAAAATATCATAATTTTACATATATATTATAATATAATATAAATGACTGTTGAAACTGTTGAAAATTATTTGAGTTTTTTTAAATCTGTTATTGGTGGTAGCAATAATAAAAATTGTCCAAATCATGTTTATTATGCTAAACCTAATTACTGTGCTAAAAATATAAAATGGAAAGGGCCAGGAGGAGGACCCAATACTTTCTATACTACATGGAGCTTTTTTCTTAATTTTGTTATTTTAGGCCTGGCAATAATAGTATTCATATTCCATTTAATTGCCCCTCATAATAACATTAAAAATACATTGGTTAATATTATAACACCAAGTATAATCGGTATAATAGGTAATATTATTGGAGTATTTTTAGTTGCTCAAATATTAATCGCTTATGAATGGTCCATAAAAGATACAACTCCTAATACACGTTCAGATGATGGATTAGCTGTTTCCAACTCTTTTATTATAACTGTGAATAAAATTAACTTCATATATCATCAGCTTCCTGTATTATTTATCATCCCACTTATCTTTATATTATATGCTATTAAATCTAAAATTACAACTAAAACAATTATTTACGCTCTTATATTTATGTGCGCATTTTTTATTATATGGGATATTATACCAGTAGATAAAACATCAGATGGATCTATACCAGGGAAAACAAATCCTCTAAATAAACCTAAATATGTCTATAATTATCCCCCATTTTGGTTAATGTTATTATTACCTGTAAGTTGGGTAGTTGTTTGTTTCTTATTTTATTTTGTGGCTGTTCGTAATAGCCACTATGCTTCTTTGGGATGATTACATAAATAAAGAACATTTAATATATATATATTATTTTGTTCTTCCAAAATAATATATATTAACTAATAAATGAATTCAGATGATGATATAATACTTACTGACGAAGAAGAATATGAAAGCGACCAAGTTCTTCCAGATTTAATAGATGACGAAAATATCGATATTAAAGAAAATGAAATAATAAAAAATCGTATTTTAGCTCAAAAAGATTTAAATATCCTTGAAAAACACCTGAGAAAAACAACAAATATCATTGAAAAGAAAAAATTGCAAGAAAATATTAAAGAAGTAAAAAATTACATACAAAGCTTAGGGTTAAGTAAATTAAAAGATCCATTTGAAAAACTAATAGATCAATTAGATACAGACCCAAAATGTCAAAAGTATAAAATACTAGTAAAAATGCTACGTAAACAAAAGAATGAAATAAAAAAACAAAATGATAGATTAAAAATGGGTCAAATAGATCTTTCTCTTTCAAAAAAACCTGTATATGAAGGAAAGGAAGTTACTATACTTAAACCAAAATCTAAGGTCAATGTACTTAAACCAAAAAAGAAACGTGAATCTGAGAAAAAATGCGTATTTAATAAAATAAGTAAACGATGTAGAAGGGGGTTTCCAGATAATAATAATATTGTTGGGTATTGTGAAATTAATAAAAACAACAATCGTTGTAAATTTAAAAAGGGGTTAAATTCTAAAAAAATTTTGAAAGAAATAAAATTTGGATATTCAAGACTATCCAATAATAGTAGGAGAAGAAGTAGAAGGAGAAAAAGTAGAAAGAGGAGTAGAAGGAGAAGGAGAAGGAGCAGAAAGAGTAGTAGAAGAAGTAGAAAGAGGAGTAGAAGGAGAAGAAGTAGAAAGAGTAGTAGAAGGAGAAGAAGTAGAAAGAGGAGTAGAAGGATAAGAAGTAGAAAGAGTAGTAGAAGGAGAAGAAGTAGAAAGAGTAGTAGAAGAAGTAGAAAGAGGAGTAGAAGGAGAAGAAGTAGAAGAAGTAGAAAGAGTAGTAGGAGAAGGAGCAGAAGGAGGCGTAGTAGAAGGAGGCGTAGTAGAAGGAGCAGAAAGAGAAGATCTATGTCAAAAGCAAGGTCTTTAAGATTTAAAAAACTTAAGATTAAAGAAATTAGTCTGTCATTTTCTGGTAGTAAAGATAAGAAATTAGGTATTGTAAAAGTTGATCAGTTAGTTACACCCTTAACTATATATTCTCTAGATAGTTGTCCTGCTTGTCAGTATATTAAGAAAGAATGTTCTAGATTAAATATTCGTTGTAAAATTTATCCTGCGGATAAATATCGGGATCATATTAAAAAAATTACAGGGGGGTATAAATATGTTCCTGTAATTATAGATGGTAATAAAAATTTTATAGGAGGAAGCGTAGAATTTAATAAGATTAAAAATAACATAAAAAAACTTACTTAAAATATAAGTTTATAATTTAATAAATAATGAGTGAAACACATAGCATGGATTTGTTTAATAATCCAATGGTAGAAAAAGCTTTAAAGTCTATGACTCCGGAGGATCGAGAAGAATATAAAAAAATGGGTGAACATATGTTTGGAAGTGTAAATTTTACAGATAGTAAAGTTATGAACAATCTTCCTCCTCCTGTGGAGGAAGCTGTGGCATATGTGGAACAAGGTATAAAAGCTGGTCTTTTACCAGAAGATCTCGAACCTGCAGAGATAACTATGCTCCATAAAGCTTTGGGTGATAGATGGTATGAAAGGTATGGATTTTTGCCTTCTCAGATACCTAAAATAAATTTAAATCCTGAAAAGAAATTTGGAAATATTGATAGTAAACCAAGAATTGATGATTAATTTACTATATAAAGACAAATATACAGGAACAAAACATAATGTCAAAAAAACAGAATTCTAAAAAGAGCCGGTCTCATACTTCCGGAAAACTGATTAATTATATTATAGAACTATTATCTCATTCTTTGGGTCCAAAAGATGCAGAAACAGTTTCAGAGGTTTTAATGAATTGTCAAAATAATATTGATAGTATAATTAACAGTTCTGGTAAAACTAAAGCTGTGAAGGATCCAAATGCTCCTAAAAGAGCTCGTTCTAATTATATATTCTTTTGTATCAATAATAGAGATAAAATTAAAAATAATAATCCTGAAATGAGTGCTAAGGAAGTTATTCAAGAATTAGGTAATAGATGGAAAAAACTCTCAAAGTCTGAAAAGAAAAAATATGATAAAATGTCCTTAAAAGACAAGGAAAGATACAATGAAGAAATGAAAAATTATACTCCTCCCTCGGGTACTATTGTGAAGGGTCCTAAGCCTAAGAGATCTCTTAGTGCATATTTATTTTTTTGTGTGGAACAACGCCCTCTTATTAAGAAAAAATTTCCACAGTATAGCGCTAAAGAAATTACTACTGAACTGGGAAAGAGTTGGAAAAGTCTTAAAAATCGGTCTAAGTATGAAGAAAAGGCTAAAAAAGATAAAATTCGTTTTCAGCAAGAAAAGGATGCTTCCGTGAAAAAAGTTCCCGAGGAAAAAATATTGAAGAAGTCATCGAAGAATTCTTCTAAGAAAGGATTTTTATTATTTTGTCAGCAACACAAGAACGAATATAATGAAGATAAATATTCTGAAGATCAAATTATTAGAAAATTGAAAAGAAAATGGAAACATCTTACAGCCGTTCAGCAGAATTCCTATCTAAATTCTGCGTCCCAAGTATCTTAATCCTCACTTTATAAATGAATTTTAATTCGTACTATAGGAATGAATTAAAATGACTCATACAACAGTCCAGAAAATATATACAGATGGATCATGTAAACCAAATCCTGGTAAAGGTGGTTATGCGTTTATTATTCTAGACAATGATTTTCAATGGGAAGGTCAAGGTTCTGAAAGAAAAACTACTAATAATAGAATGGAACTTCGAGCAGTGATAGAAGCGTTAAAATTTTCACAGCATATAAATATTGAGATTTATAGTGATAGTAAGTACGTAATTAACTGTGCTCAAAAAAAATGGAAAATTAAAATTAATAAAGATCTTTGGAAAATATTTTTTATTATAAGTAAGGATAGAAAAATAAAATGGATATGGGTTAAAGGTCATTCAGGGGATCCATTAAATACAAAGGTAGATAAACTAGCCCAAATGGCTGCAGAACAACAAATTTAAATTTCAAACTATTATATGGGGAGATGATCTAAAACGTATATACATTTTTAAAAGGACTTACTTGTAATTGTCAAGAATCTTGTCAAGGAAGACGTAATAAATGGAAACACCCTTATAAAAGATCACCGTGGCCTAATTTTTGATTATTTAATTAATATTGATTCTAAACAAGGTGTATTCATATCGTAAATACTAAGTTTCTTTCCTTGTGGTTTTTTTCTGTAGCTATAAATATCTGTAAAAAATTTAGTAATAAAATCACCCGCCAATACTTCATAGGAATTTAAAGAAAAATTATTTTCTTGAGAATTAACAGCCTTTCCCATATAAGGTCTAACAATATCACGAAATTTATTACTTACAGTAGAAAAAGTTGTATGATTACCTCTTTGAGTAGTTCTTTTACCTCCTAAAAATGTGCGTAAAACATCTTGTACATCATTATAAAATTCAAAAGGAGGTATTAAATGAGGTATTTCGAAAAATTCCCATTTTCTTGGATTTATACCAACTCCTTTTCTAAATAAGTAAGATTTTTGCGCAGAAGTTAAAAGTGTGTTATTATTTAATATTCTACCTGATTGTCTATCTACCCGAAATTTTCCTCCTTGTGATATTTTACCATCACTCCAAACTATTTTGACCCCCTTATTTGCTTTTCCTTGGGAGGTTCGATGAAATTCTGAATTTAAAGGAGAGAATTTTCCATTTATATTAATAGCATAACGAGACCCTAAATTAAAGGTTATATTTTTTTTAGAACGGTATAATTGGAAATTAGGATTAAATAATGTTGAGACACCAAAGTCGGTAAGAACAAATAATTTACCCATATTAGGAACATAAAATTTAATATCATTAATTTTATAAATCCAATATCCACCAGGAATAATATCGTAATAAATAATATTTTTTCCTTTGATATCATTATTAAGAATTTGCCCTGTCATTTGTATAGCATGAACAGCAGCCATTATTTGGAATAAAGCTGAGAAAAGATGGTCATCACTCATTTTTTCTTCTTTAAGAAGTGAATAAAAATCTCCTGAGGCTAATTCCATTATATTAGTTATACAAGGATGACTCTCTTTATTCCCTTTTCTAAATATAAATTCACATTTTTTACATAAAAAAGTATCCATATAAAGAGGGAGATTAGGACATATATTGTTTATTATTAACGGTTTAAATATATCCTTAAGCATCCATATTTCATACCAAGCTAAACTATAACTTGTATAAGGATTTTCATATTCTTCCTGAGTTATACGCGCCATTTTTAACGCGAATTTACGACATTCTCGACGTGAATAATATTGTTTATCATATTCATTCTTGAGACAGGCAGAATATATATTACCCCAATCTCCTTTCCCTATTAAATGAAGTATTTTGATATAATCCGATAAATAGTTAATATTATTAATATTAATACATTGATCTCCTTGTTTAATATATTTATGTATTCCTTGAAGACCTCTCCTAATTACCTCACTTAATGCTACCCTTAATTTTGTTTTTGTATATATAAATTTTAAACTATATGGAAGTTTAACTCTATTTGGTATTTTTTTCATAGAAGAACATAACAAAGAAACAGGCTCTTCATCAAAATAATTAATTTCATAGAAAATTAAACTATAAAATAATTCATCACCTTTATTGTCTCCTTTTTCAATTAAAACAGGTTTCCAATTTGGAATTACTGATTCTCTCTGAACTAAAAGTGTTCCGTCATTTAATATAACGCGAGTAGTGTTTTTGTTTTTATTTTTAGATATATATTCTAAGATACGAGGATTTCCTAATGATACAAAAGGAATAATAACATTTTCTTGATTATCTAATTGTTTAAAAAATGTATAATTATGATTGTTATACTTTTTAACTAAGCAAGAGTTGAAATTATAACCAGTTATCTTCGCTATTTTATCTCTCATGGACTCTATGATACGAGGAAACGGATTTCCCTTTTTAATTTTAGGGTGATCTGTAAATAAAATAGAACGGGAATTCTTTAATATATTCTTAATTGAATTATAAATCTTCTCAGAAGAAAATAGTTTATCATACAATACTACATCAGGATAATCTACCCTATTATTTAAAGGAATCTTTGATAATATTTTATATTCCTTTGGTTGCAATATAATCATTTATTATAGGATTAAATTTCTCTAAGTATAATAAATGGAAAAAAAGACAATTGTAGCTATATCTCTTATTTCAGCTGTTATTTCCCTTATATATTTACTACTATCATATTTCGGAATAATACGGTACGGATCTATGTATATTTATTCTATTGAAAGTTATTCCCATAACTATAAAAACCTTGATAGAGTAGATAATAATTACAGAGTAATTATTAGTCTTAAAGCAGATAAAAATCTGCATAAATTAGATAAAACTATTAAATCGCTGTTAGACCAAACTGTTAGAGTAGATTTTATTACTCTAATATTACCTTCAACATCTAAATTTTCTCTACCAGATAATCTTAAAAATGTAGTCAAACTAGATAAATCTGAAAATGACTACGGAAATCTCACTTGTTTAATACCCAATTTACTACGAGAAGGAGATGCCCAAACACAAATTATCCTTCTTAAAACAGGAATTATCTACGGTAAAGAATTCATAGAAACTCTTCTAGAAAAAGCTCGAGAAAATCCTAATTCTATTATATACACTAAAAATAAAAACCACAAAGACATAAACTTATCTAAAGGAATTTTAGTCACCACAGACATGTTTTCAGCTAAATTTATCGATGATACTTCAGTTAAAAAAGATAAAGATAAATGGTTTAATGATCATATAAACCATAATATAGACAAAATTTCTATAAAGGATCGGGAAAATTACAGAATTATATGAAAATTATATAAAAATATAAACTAATAAATGGGTCTTACGTGTAAAAAAGAAGCATCACCTACTATCAGTGAGCAATTAAAAGTAACTAAGCAATTACTGGAAAAATCCAATCAACGCCTAGAAATAGCAGAAAAAAAAATTATTACCCTATACAAACATGCTTTGGAAGATCTCAATGATCTTGAGATAAATGACCGAGAAAAAAACATACTTCTAGAATACAAAGATAAGCCTACCCAATTTTTAGAAGCTTTTATATTCTTCCTAGCTTGAAACACTCTTAGTTCCTTTAGTTCCTTTAGTTGCATACACTAAAATAACAGTAATAAGAATACCCCCAAAAGGACCCCACAAAAGGCATATTATACTTATTATTACTGCCCACACTGGCATTGTAGAACCAAATTTAATTAAGAGAATTATGGCCCAAATATAGAAAGCTAAAATAATAAGAGATATCACTACAAATACTCCTACACTCATCCCTAATATAACAGTTTCATTATCATCATTTGTATAACCCTCTATTGTTTGCCCACTCAAATAATGTGTAATAAGATTTTGATGGTCCTTACAAGCCTTCAAAATATTATATATATTTAATTTATCAAAAGGTATATTCTTTTTCATTTATATTCTTCAAAATATTATATATTTAATTTATTTATTTATTTGTACAACAACAAATTACTTTAATATTACATATATTATCTATTAATTTTACATCAATTTTTCGCTTTTTTAAATACTGAAAACAATCACAATAATTAAAATTAGCCAAATCAATATTTACAAGATCATAATTCCTAATATTAACCTTATCCATACAATAATATATTTCTTCCTTCATATCGTCCCTTATAACACGAGGCTTAACTGGTAATCTTATACATACCTTCTTATACTTAAAAATATTCACATCTCGTACAACAATATCATATTCTCGGGGTAATTTAAAATTATTTAAAGCTTTTTTTAAATTAATTCTATCGTATAAATTCCAATCTTCATTGTCCCAATATAATGAAGACGTGTGAAATCTTTGTAAATCGAATAGAAGGGTCTTTCGATTATTTGATATCTTTTCAGGATCGATAATATAACTGTTAATAATATTGCGAATGGATTCAGGATACATCTTTGCTTTTCATTTATTTTTCCTAACAAGAAATCATTTTTTTTTAAAGATATATTTATATATAT
>Ga0222719_10003031_pt1 | contig 15072 bp, 16 predicted proteins | sample C33_34DmetaG_FD_165039 | JGI IMG/M metagenome (GOLD analysis project Ga0222719, IMG submission 165039) | Estuarine water microbial communities from San Francisco Bay, California, United States - C33_34D | ecosystem: Environmental > Aquatic > Marine > Unclassified | place: USA: California...
GAGCACCTTTAGAAATTAGATGTGCATGGGGAGCGAATAATAATTATTGCTTTACAACAACAGCTCTAACTTCAAAAATTTGGTTAATATATGAAGATGATAATGGTGAATGGCAAGGTAAAGCAGTAGCAGATATTGGTGATGCTTCAAAAGTTCCTCTGCCTGTAGATATCTCTATAACAGCTGATGATAAAGGACTTTGGGTTGATACATTTATGGATGGTAAAGCAAGATATTTTGATATTACTGATCCATTTAACCCAGTGCAAAAATTTGAAGAGCAGATAGGCTCGCAAGTTAATATGATATCTCAAAGTTGGGATGGAAAAAGAGCTTACTTCTCAACATCTCTTTTAGGTAATTGGGATAAAACAGGAGATGCAGACGAGCAATGGGTCAAATTGTATGCTTGGGATGAAGATAAATTATCTTTAACACACAAGTGGACAATTGATTTTTATAAAGAAAAACTTGGAAGAGCTCACCAAATGAGATTTGGTGCTTATTCTTTATATTCAAGTAAAAATCAAAACAAAGGAAAAGACATAACATTATTAGATAAGTAATTTATTAATTTCTTACAAAGTGTTAAAATTAAGGCTAACTTGTGTTAGCCTTTTTTTTATTTGAAACTTACGAAACTTACGAAACTTACGAAACTTATGAAACTTATGAAACTTATGAAATATATATTAATTATGTTTGTTGTTATTAGTTTTACTCAAAAAATATCTTATGCAGATAACGATATAAAAAAAGAGAGAGAAAAAATTAAAAACGAAAGAAATAGTTTGGCAATTGGCTGGAGAGATAATCTTGGATACGAATTACCAAAACCAGGGTCTTATGATCTTTATAACATAAGAATTTCTGGTGATGGGAAAATCATTGACGAAAATGGAAAAGAAAATACTTTACATAATTTAATGGATGGGAAAATAACCTTATTAAGCTTTATTTATAGTAATTGTACAGATACAAATGGTTGCCCATTAGCAACATCTGTATTCTATAAAATACAGGAAAAAATTAAAAAAGATAATAAATTATTATCAAGTTTGAAAATGATAAGTTTAAGCTTTGATCCAGAATACGATACTCCGCAAATAATGTCGCTGTATGGTAAAGATTTAAGTTATATTAAGGCAAACTGGGATTTTCTCACCACATCTTCACTTGAAAACCTAGATCCTATACTTAAAAGCTATGACCAACCAGTAATTAGAAAATATAATGAAGATGGTAGCTATGATGGCGTTGAATCACATTTGCTTCGTGTATTTCTTATTGATGATAAAAAACTTATAAGAAATGTGTACAATGTTGACTTCCTGCATCCAGACCTATTGATAAACGATATAAAAACTCTATTATTAAGTAATGAGTGAGAATTTCTTCGATAATAAAATACAAAAAATAGCAAAGGTTCTAATATTAATTTTATTTTCTTGCAATATATTCGCGGGCGATGATATTGATAGTTACTTGGGTCCTGGTGACAACAAGGAAGGTTATGATTCAAAAAATTATACAACTAATTCAATAAGTCTTGATGATAGAAAAGGAAAAAAAGCAGACTTATTGCAATATGTAACAATAAAACAATTAGGATTGCCTGAATTAATCATTCCTGAAAATAATAAAATTACAAAAGAAAAAATTGAATTGGGTAAAAAACTTTTCTTTGATAGAAGATTGTCTTTAAATAATACAATGTCTTGCGGTATGTGCCATGTGCCGGAACAAGGTTTTACAAATAATGAAATTAAAACAGCTGTAGGGATAGAAGGTAGGTCCAATTTAAGAAACACACCAACAATTCTCAATGTTGCATTTAACAAATTTTTATTTCATGATGCGCGCGAATTTTCATTAGAGAATCAAGTTTGGCAACCAGTATTAGCTCATTCTGAAATGGCAATGCCGTCATTTGGCTTCACTATCAAAAAATTAGAGCTAATACCAGGCTATAAAGAAATGTTTGATAATGCATTTCCGGGCGAGGGCATTAATATGGAAACTTTTGGAAAAGCGATTGCAAGCTACGAAAGAGCACTAGTATCTGCTAATTCGTCTTTTGATAAATGGTACTTTGGAAAAAATGAAGAAGCTGTAAATGATAATGTAAAAAAGGGTTTCGAAGTGTTTGTTGGAAAAGGAGGATGTTCAAGTTGCCACCAAATAAATAAAAATGAAGCCTTATTCTTTGATAATAAGCTTCATAATACTGGTATTGGATATGCAGAATCTATGGGTGTTTTAAAGAAGATTAAAACTAAAGTTCAGTTGGCGCCAGGAGAATATGTAGAAGTAGATAATGAAATTATAAATAGTGTAAACCAGCAAAAAAGAAACAATGATTTAGGCTTGTATACCATTACTGAAAATCCAGAACACAGGTGGTTATTTAAAACCCCAAGTCTTAGAAATGTATCTTTAACTGCACCATATATGCATAACGGTATTTTTGGTACTCTAGATGAGGTAATTGACTTTTATAATGGCGGTGGATTTAGTAACGAATTACTTAGCCCAATGATAAAAAAATTGAATTTAACCAAAGATGAAAAAAATAATCTAAAATATTTTTTAGAATCTTTAGTTGGTGATAATATAAATATTTTAGTAGCTGATGCATTATCTACTCCTGTTGGAGATTTGACGAAAGATGATCCAAACTGGGCAAATGAGAATGATATGGGGTATAATAAATAGCATGAAAACAACATCTTACTTCTTTTTGCCAATATTATTTCTACTATTAGCATCCTGTGCTGATGTTAAAGAAAGTCCTATGTTAAAAGTAGATGGTGGAAAATATTCAAATTTTAATTTGCCAAACCTAAAAGGTAAATATATTAGCTCAAATGATTTTAAAGGTAATTACGTTTTGGTTAACTTCTGGGCTACATGGTGCGCCCCTTGTGTTAAAGAACTTCCTTCTCTCAATAGTCTTAATAGTGAATTTAGTAATAGTAAAAATTTTAAAATGGTTGCTATAAATATTGGGCAAAATAAAGAAGTTGTAGAGAAATTTTTTGCTGACAAATCTACTCAAATTAATTTTACAGTTCTTCTTGATGAAAATATGGAGCTTTCAGAATGGAGTGTTCAAGCAATACCAACTACATTTTTAATTAATGACAAAGGTAAAATTATTTATAAAGTAGAGGGAGAGAAAGAATGGGACAGCCCTGAGTTTGTCTCATTTATAAGTTCTATTATTAATTAAAAAAAATAAATTATTCAGATGTAGTTGGGTCTATAGTTTTCGTAATTGCACTAATCTTATTTGCAGGAAAACCACCTTCTTTTGCGTGTTCCTTTATTAGCTCTTCATTTGGAGCAATATAAACACAATATACTTTATCTTTTGTGACATAACTTTCAACCCACTGAATCTCAGTTCCGAGTTTTTTTAGAATCGAGCATGATTTTTGTGAAATCCCCTGAAGTTCATCTGTTGTCAAAGAACCAGCATCATTAATATCTCTTTCAATTATAAATTTAGGCATTTTTTCCCCTTGTGTATTATTTTAATTACTAATTACTTATTAATCATCACCACCCATAAAAGCAGCCAAAATATGTAGAAGACTAGTAAACAGGTTATATATAGATATGTATAGTGTTACAGTCGCCATTACATAATTATTTTCTCCACCGTTTATTATAGCGCTTGTTTGGAATAAAATTAGACCACACATCAAAAGAGCAAATAAACTAGAAATGCCAAGCATCATGATTGGGAAATAATACCCCATCATTGAGGAAACTAGTAATACAATGCTGGCAGCAAAGGCCAGAATTATTCCAGATGTTATAAATCCTCCCATAAAACTAAAATCTTTTTTTGTGTAATTAACGTAAGCAGACAGAGATAGAAAAATTGTGCCAGTAAGTAATAACGCAGTTGCAACAATCTCTGAGCCATTACTAAGATTATTCATATAAATATTTAGAATAGGGCCTAATGTAAAGCCAAGTACTCCAGTTAAGCAGAAAACCCAAAAAATTCCAGACGCATTATTTTTGTTTTTAGTTGTTAAATAAAGCGTAACAAAATATAATCCAAGCGTTATGAATGGGTTAACAACGGATATATTCATCATGTAGCTTACAAGCGCAGAAAAAGCACTAAATAATAGAGTCATTGATAAAAGTATGTATGTATTTTTAAGAACTTTGTTAGTTACAGTTGTTCTTGCTTGTCCTCTAACTGTTGTATTGCTATTATTCATATATAGGCTCCATTTTTAAATTTTATATTACATTAACGTTTTATTGCTTATTTGTAAATATATACGAATTTATTATTACGACCTATTTTAGTGTGGAGAGTTGGCAGAGTGGTCGAATGCGGCGGTCTTGAAAACCGTTGAGCCGAAAGGTTCCGGGGGTTCGAATCCCTCACTCTCCGCCATTGTTTTGCAATATAGGAGGAAAAATGATGATGATAATTTTAACAATAATATGCATAGTTATTATGTTAATTTTGTTTTCTATTAGTAAAAGCTTGGATTCGATAAATGAACAATTAGATCAGATCGTAGAAACAAACAAAAAATTAGTTGAAAATACAAAAGATAATTCTGAGTAATAATTATTTAGAAGTTTTTTATGTAGTATTAAATTTTGAATAAAGACGTAAAATTTATTTGTAATCGTCAATAATCCCAATTTTCTTCATCCATTCCTTAAAACCGCCTTTCATATGAGATACTTTGTTATAGCCCATGTCCTTAAGAGTTTTAGACGCAAGAGCTGATCTTGCTCCAGAGTGACAATATAGAATAATATCTTTTTCCTTGTTAAAAAAATCTTTGTAATATTCGCATTTTGGATCTGCAAAAAACTCAAGATGTCCTCTTGAAGCATGATATGAGCCAGGGATAATGCCATTTTCAATGAGCTCCGATGTATCTCTTAAATCTATTATATTGGCATTATTTGAATTTAGTATATTTTCAACATCATTAACTGAAAGCTCATTAAGATTCTTTTTTGCTTTTCTTATCATTTCTTCAACAGTGGTATTTTCCATTATTAATGCCTTAATATATTAAAATTATAGTTATTATATAGTTATTCTTATATTAGATGTATGTTTTTTGTATTATTATAATAGTAAATATTATATAAATTTTAAGAAGAATTTCACAATTATGAAGCTAGGAAGATTAATAATTGATATCCATGGATTAGAGTTGTCTAAAGATGATATAGATCTTTTAAAACATCCTTCAATAGGTGGTATAATTTTATTTTCTAGAAATTTTAATTCAGTACAGCAAATAACAAATCTTATTGATAGTATTAAGATATTAAGGTCTCCTTCATTAATTATTTATGTAGATCAAGAGGGTGGTAGAGTTCAAAGATTTAAGGATGATATGACAAAAATCCCTAATATTGAATTGCTTGGTGAGAAATATAAATCTGACCCACATGGTGCTATAAATTTATCAGAGGACATAGGCTGGTTAATAGGCCATGAATTAAGATGTATTGGTATAGACGTTAATACTGCACCAGTTCTTGATATCAACTATAGTAGAAGTAATATTATGAGCGGCAGATGTTTTTCTAATACTCCAAAAAAAGTTTCTGCGCTTTCGAAAGCTTTTTTATTAGGTGCAAAAAAAAGTGGCATATCCAGTATTTGCAAACATTTTCCTGGGCATGGTTTTGCTAGAACAGATTCCCATGTTGAACTCCCGAATGATGGTAGAGATTTAAAGACCATATACAATGAAGATATAATTCCTTACAAAGAAGCGATAAATTTAAATATTGAGGGGGTTATGACATCGCATGTATTATATAAAAATGTTGATAAGTATCCACCAACAATCTCTAGTAAATGGTTACAGATATTAAAAAATGATTTAAGATATAAGGGTTTAATTTATTCGGACGATCTAAGTATGCAAGCTCTAAGAGAATTTGGTGATATGAAGAGTAATGTTGTAAAATCATTAGAATCAGGATGTGATTGCATATTTATTTGTAACGATAGAGAAATAGTAGAACGCGTTGTAGATGAAGTAACTTTTAAAACAAGTGAAGAATTAAACTATAAACTTATAAAGTTAAGTAAAAATAAAATTATTGATGATTTTAATAAGAATAAAAAAGTTTTATCTACGAGAGAAAATATAAAAAAAATATTAGAAAAAAAACAAATTGAAATAAAACTATAAAACATAATGGAAAATTTACTTCAAGAATATAATATAAATCATTGGCTAATAAAATTTGTTTTAATTATATTTATTATAATTTTTATTAATATTTCAACAAGAGTCATTTTAAGTACTTTAAAAAAACAATTCAGTAAAACAAATAATATTTGGGATGATTGTATTATAGACTCTATACACAAGCCTTTTACGATATTAATTTGGATTCTTGGCATAGTTTTTACGTTAGAAGCTTTTAATAGTGATTTTAAAATTTTTAATATTTCCAATGATTTTTTAATTAATTTAAAAAGAGCTGGAATTATCTTATCTATAGCCTTATTTTTAAATAATCTTTCAAGAAATTTTCAGTTTGCAATAATTAAAAATAACAAAACAAAAAATATTGATGTTGATGAAGCGACCTATGAGGCTATAACTAAAATCATTAGGCTTTCCATTATCGTTACATCAGGACTAATTATTCTTCAAACTTTTGGTTTTAGTATATCTGGAGTTCTTGCTTTTGGCGGAATTGGAGGTGTAGCAGTAGGTTTTGCTGCAAAAGACATGTTAGCTAACTTTTTTGGTGGTCTGATGATTTATTTAGATAGACCATTTCGAAAAGGAGACTGGATTAGATCTCCGGATAGAGAGCTTGAAGGTACTGTTGAAAATATTGGCTGGAGACAGACATCAATTAGAAATTTTAGAAAAAATGTAATTTACATTCCTAATTCAGTATTTATGAATATAATAGTTGAGAATCCATCAAGAATGACTCACAGAAGGATAAGAGAAGTTATAGGATTGAGATATAAGGATCTTCCAAAAATGTTATCAATAGTTGAAGATGTAAAAATAATGATATCAAATCATAGTGATATTGATCATAATCAAACTACAATAGTCAACTTCGATAGCTATAACGATAGTTCAATAGACTTCTTTATAATTACATACGCAGATACAACAGAATGGGCTCGATATCATGAAATTAAGCAAGATGTGCTAATGAAAATTGGTGAAATTATTGAAAAAAATAATGCTGAAATAGCTTTTCCCACAAGAGTTTCAATCCAACAGTAAATTAAATATTTTTAATTTTTTTAACTTTAATTATAACTCCAAAATTATCACGATCAATATAAGTTGTTTTATTCAATTTTATGTTTTGAATAATATTATGTTCTTTAGAAACTAATGCATCACTAGAAAAAAACCCTTCTTGTTTCATTTTCATTCTTTCTAGAATATTTAAGTGTATCTTAAAAAATTTATTTTTTCTTATACTAATATGGCCATCATATTTATTTATTGCGCCTTCACTAAGAATATTAAAGTCAAGAATTTCTAAATTTTCATTAAAAATATCTTCACTGTAATCGTAACCACCTTTTATTTTAATATTATAAATGCTATCCATATTTTGCACCCATTCTTTATGAGATATTACTTTTAGCCCGCTGTCTTTATCTATAATTTCTATATATTTATTAAAGTTTTCCAGTTTGTAATCTTTTTCGTATTTAACACACAAATTACTTTTATCAATAATACAATTATTGTCTTTAATTTTTATTTTTTTTATATCGTTATATGGATCGCTAATAAAATCTGAAATTTTATCTAAATAATTTGATTTAGCATGCGATACAAGGATAAACTGTACCTGGTAGATGTTTTTATTTTCGTCAACGTCATTGGCAAAAGAAAAGTTTATTATTAAAAAATATATTAGAAGAACATTTATTATTTTCATTATTATATTATTTTATTAATCACATCTGTTATTACGATTTTTTTATCTCTTATACTATTAAAGTGTTTTTTATATATAAGTATATTGTCTTTAGTAAATGATACATTATTTTGGCTATTATTAATAAAATTTAAAAGCTTTTCGTTATTTACTTTAGCATCCTTCTGAAATGAAATTCTTAGAGCGTTTTTTGATACTGTAAGCTTTTTTATGCCAATTTTTGAGTATTTAATCTTCATTTTTGTTACATCTATAAGGTTGTAAACTTCTTTTGGGAGATTTCCAAATCTATTAATTAACTCTATAACTATATTATCTAAGCTATCTGCATCTTCAGAATTAGCTATTTTTTTATACATAATAAGTCTTTGATTGATATCATTAATATACATTTCAGGTATTAGAGCAACTTCATTGATATCAACTTCCGTTATTGTGTCAAGCGGATTATCAATATTAGGTATTTTCCCTGATTTTAAAGATGCTATTGCTTTAGCTAATATGCGGTTGTATAGAGAAAAGCCAATTTCTTGTATTTCTCCACTCTGCGACTCTCCTAGAAGTGCTCCAGCACCTCTAATCTCTAAGTCTCTAGATGCGATTGAAAATCCAGATCCCAAGTCTTCCATATTTTCCAAAGCCTGTAGTCTTTTTTTGGCATTTTCTGTTATATGATTTTTATCAGGAACTAATAAATAACAAAAAGCTTGTTTATCACTTCTTCCAACTCTGCCCCTAATTTGATGCAATTGGGATAATCCAAATTTATCAGCTTTGTTAATAATTATTGTATTTGCATTTGCTATATCAATTCCGTTTTCAATAATGGTTGTTGAAAGAAGAATATTAAATTTTTTATTATAAAATTCTAATATAATTTTTTCTAATTGCGATGAGTTCATTTGAGCATGAGCAATTTTAATAGAATAACTGGGCATCAATTCTTGTAATTCGTTATAAATTAAATTTATGTCATTTACTCTATTATGTAAGAAAAAAATCTGTCCACCACGATTTATTTCTCTATCGCATGCTTCTTTGATAACAGTTTTTTTCCAATCTGATATATATGTTTTTATAGGCATCCTATTTTCTGGTGATGTAGCAATAATACTTAGATCTTTTATACCACCTAAAGACATATTTAATGTCCTAGGTATTGGTGTAGCAGTAAGAGTAAGAACATTAATTTCATTTCTTAATTTTTTTAAGAATTCTTTATGTTTAACTCCAAACTTTTGTTCCTCGTCAATAATTAAGAGACCAAGTGAGTTATAATTTATATCTTTTTGAATTACTCTATGAGTTCCAATAATTATATTACAGTTTCCAGAATTTATTTCAGAGATTATACTTTCCTGTTCTTTCCTTGTTTTAAATCTTGATAGACATCTTATTTTAAAAGGCCAGTTTTTAAACCTAGATTTAAATGTTTTCTCGTGCTGTTCAGCTAATAGAGTCGTTGGTGTTAATACTACAACTTGTTTAAAATTTGACGCGCATAGAAAAGCAGCTCTTAAAGCTATTTCTGTTTTTCCAAAACCTACATCACCACAAACCAGTCTGTCCATTAATTTTTCTGATGTTAAATCAGTAATTACATCGTTAATGGCATTCAATTGGTCATCAGTTTCATCGTATATAAATTCACTTGCAAACTGATTATATTCAAGTTCGTTAATAGTGTATTTCAATGATTTTCTTAGTGCTCTTTTTGCATTCATCTCTAGAAGTTCTGCAGCTATATCATATGCTTTTTTCGTTGCCTTCTTTTTAGCAGTACTCCAAGAAAAACCTCCTAACTTGTGAAGTGGGGCAGTTTCATCCTCAACAGTATTGTACTTATTAACGAGGTGTAAGGATGCTACTGGAACATACAATTTATCATTATCTTCATATAATATTGTTAAGTATTCATTATTTAAACCCCCGGTATCAAGACTTTGAAGTCCATTGTATCTCCCAACACCATGTATTTCATGAACAACAGGAGAGCCAATCTCTAAATTTTTTAACTGATCTATGAAAAAAGTCGATTTTGAATTCTTTTTTCTTGAAGTTTGTTTTATCTTTTCTTTGATAATATCATTGGAATTAATGAACGATATTCGTATATCGTTAATTTTAAAAGACTCCCCTAAATATCCACTAATAATAAAAAAATTATTTTTATTTGTATAAATTTCATCTAAAGAATTTATAAGCTTGTATGATATATCATGATCGTGAAATATATCTTTAAATTGAGTAATTTTTTTTTGATCGTTGCAAAACAAAATCGTACAAGACTGCATTTCAATATGTCTACGTAAATCTTCAATGGGTTTATCAAGATATGGCTTTATTGATATGTCCGGTATTGCAGAAATATTGAAATTATATGAGTTTTTATCTAATATTTTATCTTTATATACATTAAGTATATTTTTCTGACTAATATTTTCATTTATAAAGCGTTCCTCTAAAAATAAAAAACTAGGTTCTAGAATATTTTCCCCATTCTTTTTTAAATCTTCAAATTTTTCATTTATTTTTTCACTATGCTCTTTCAGTCTTAAATGAGTTGAGTTAAATAATATTACGTATTCTATATTTTGAAAATAATCAATTATTGTATCTATAGTATTATAGAATAATGGAAAATAATTATTTATACCTTGAGGAATTATATTATTACTTATTCCAGAATATATTTCGCTATCGTTTGGATTTCCTTCAAAAATTTCTCTATATTTTTTTCTAAAATTTGTAATATTATTTTCTTTAGTTATTACATTATTCATTGGAACAATATAAATTTTTTCAGATATTTTTTCACCAAAAGTAATTTGAGTATCAGTATTAAAATATTTCATACTATCAACTTTGACATCATCAAGATCAATTCTTATTGGATATAAGTAACCCCCAGGAAATATATCAATTATTGATCCTCTGATTGTATATTCACCACAAAAATTAGTTTGCGGGCTATTTACATAACCTATCGACACTAAATTGTTTCTTATAGTATTTATGTTCAAATTTTCATTTTCTTTAAAAAAAATAGTCTCACTTAGTAATACATCTTTTGGTATTATTTTTTTTCTTAAATTTTTAATTGTTGTAATAACTGTAATATTATCTGAAGTTGATTTTAATAATTTTATAAGATTTAAATTTTTACTTGAACTTAAGAATTTATCTGAATCGACCATGTCATATGGCATTTCTTCTGTTCCGGGAATAAATATTATCTCACTATTGTCGTTGTGACTTCCTAATACTTTTAGCTCTTTATATATTCTTTTACCTTCGTTGTTGCTTTCAACGACAATAAGCTTTTTCTTAATTTTTTTTGAGAATATAAAAAGCGAGTCAGAAGAGTAACTTAGACCGTCAAAAATTGAAGATTTAGAATTATTAAAAAAAGAATCAATCTTATTTTCTATTGATATTGCGCTCATTTAGTAAAATATTGTTATTTAGGACGGGTATTTTACATTATAATTTTGCAAAATGTCTTAACAAGTACAATTTATATAGATAATTTCATATGGTATTATCATAGAATAAATTAAAATATGGAATAATAATTTGAAAAGTACTGAAATCTCTGTGAATTCAGCAACATGCTATAAAAATAACAATTTAATTTTTAGTGATGTTAGCATTTCCTACAATGATGGCGATATTGGTATCATTATGGGACCAAATGGTTGCGGAAAAACCACATTAATTAGGTCGATTTGTGGCATCCAAGCCTTAGATGAAGGGCAAATATTATTAGATAAAATAGATATAAAGAACCATAATAATAATTATATGGATAAAATTATTTATATTGGTCATAAAAATAGCCTAAATAATGATTTTTCAGTTTATGAAAACCTTGAGTATTTAAGCGCATTTGATTCTTCATCTAAAATTAATAAAATTAATGAGGCCATGAAATACTTTGATATATATAAATATAGAAACTATATGGTGTCAGAGATTTCTGAAGGAAACAAAAAAAAGGTTTCTTTAGCAAGATTGCTTATATCACAAAAAAAAGTTTGGATATTAGACGAGCCTTTGAGTTATCTTGATGATACAGCAGTGAATATTTTTACTAACTTGGTACTAAATCATCAGAAAAAGGGTGGAATTACAATAGCCTCAACTCATTATGATTTTTCAAAAAATATAAACAATGTTAAATATTTAAATATGGACCCTGGAAGGTAAAAATGATTAATATGTTAGTGAAAAAAGAATTAGCCTTGTATTTTAGGAATTTAAATAATATATTTTTACCTCTTGTATTTTTTTTCTTAATTATATCAATATTTCCTTTGGTATTAGGTCCTGAGAAGAATTTATTTGACAAAATTATTCCAGGTATAATTTGGATAACAGCTATATTAACAACAATTTTAACTTCTAATAATTTTTTTAAAGATGACTTTAATAATGGAATTATTGAAATATATCTAACATCTGATATGTCAGTCGAATTAGTTCTTTTTTTAAAAATAATTTCGTGCTGGTTTTTTACATGTTTTCCAATTTTAATTTTTATACCTTTGGTATCGTTATTATTTAGCATACCATTTCAAAATTCTATGGTTATATTGTTAACTTTGTTTATTGGAACTCCTGTTCTTATATCAATTGGAATATTTGGATCTGCTTTAACTTTAGGCTTAGCTAAAAATAATATTTTGACTCCTGTTATAATTATTCCTTTTTATATTCCGGTATTAATATTTTCTGCCAGTGCAATTGAGGCGGTGTCAACTGGGCTGCCTTTTGAAATGCAAATTTATATTTTGGCTGCGCTTTTAATTCTCGTGCTGCCTATAATGCCATATTTGCTAAAATATACCTTGGGGCTTAGTATTAACAACTAATTATGAATATTTCTAAAATTGCAAATTTAAAGTTTTTTTATACTAATACTAGAAAAATTTCTTATTACATGTCTTTTTTTGTAATGATTTTATTTATTATTGGAATTTATTGGGGTTTATTTATTGCGCCAGAGGACTATTTGCAAGGAGATAGTTATAGAATTATGTATATGCATGTACCTGCGGCATGGTTATCTTTACAAACTTATATGGTAATGGCTATAACAGGCTTTATAGCGTTAGTGTGGAAAATCAAAATTATGGAAATTATAAGTATCCAATGTGCCCCTATTGGAGCTCTTTTTACTATAATTGCTTTAGTTACAGGAATGGTTTGGGGTAAACCAACTTGGGGCACATACTGGGTTTGGGATGCCAGGTTAACGTCGGAACTAATATTATTATTTTTATATATCGGCGTAATGGTTTTGTACGCTTCAATTAATGATAAAAGACAAGCTGTTAAAATTACTTCACTATTAGCAATAATAGGACTTATTAACATTCCGATAATTCATTATTCAGTAGAATGGTGGAATACATTACATCAGGGTCCAACAGTGACTAAATTTGACAAACCCTCAGCGCACACAACAATGCTTTACCCACTTTTATATATGTTTATTGTATTCAATATATATTTTATTACCGTAATTATAAAAAGGGTAAGACTTGGAATATATGCACGTGAAAAAAACAGTAAGTGGATGGAGGAGTATACAGATGATTGAGTTTTTAAGTATGGGAAAACATACAGCATTTGTTTACATAGCATATATATTTTCAATTGTAGTACTATTATTAGGTTATTACTTACCGCATTATGCGCTAAAAAAAGAAATAAGAATAAAGAATGATAAAAATAACAAAAACAAATAGAAAAAAAATAGTAAAAATTTCTATTTTCTTTTTTGCTATATCAAGTTTTAGTGCTTTATTAATATATGCTTTTAGTAAAAATATGGTTTATTTTTATACGCCAACTCAAATTATTGAAAAAGAAGCGCCCATGAATTCTTTTATAAGAATAGGGGGTATGGTAAAAGAAAACTCATTAGTTAAATCAAATGATAGTTTAAAAGTTTCATTCAAGATTCATGATCTAGAGCAAGTTATAAATATAACCTATGACGGAATACTTCCAGATCTATTTGCTGAAGGGCAAGGTGTTGTGATGACAGGAACACTAATAAATGAAGATACATTTATCGCCGATGAGGTTCTTGCAAAACATGATGAGAATTATATGCCACCCGAGGTCGCCGATATGATGAAAGAAAAAAACGGAGTTTTGTATAAAAAATGATCACTGAAGTTGGTAATTTCATTTTAAGTATTTCAGCAACGCTTTCCTTGTGTATGTTTTCTGTTATTTTCTTCAAAAAATATGTGGGCATTAATTCTAGGTACACTTTCTGTAAAATAATCTCTCTTACTATATCGTTTTTAATCCTTGTTTCTTTTATTTTACTAGCTTACGCCTTTTTGACTGATGATTTTTCTTTAAGGTACGTTGCAAATAATTCTAATATATCTCTAGATACTATATATAAGTTTTCAGCTGTATGGGGTGCACATGAGGGGTCAATTCTACTATGGGTTTTAGTTTTATCAGTTTGGGCATCATGCATACCCATATTATCTTCAAATATGCCTAAAAATATTATCATTGATATGCTTTCCATCATGGGAATATTAATTTTGTTTTTTTTGACATTCATTCTTTTTAGTTCAAATCCATTCGATAGAATCTTTCCTATACCATTAAATGGTAGAGACCTTAATCCACTTCTTCAAGACCCTGGTTTGATAATACATCCTCCCATGCTTTATATTGGTTATGTGGGTACAAGTGTGCCTTTTGTTTTCGCGGTTGCTGTACTGTTAAATGGACATATAAACACAGAATGGATTTCTTGGCTTAGAAAGTGGGTAGTAACATCATGGGTTTTTCTAACTATCGGAATATCTCTAGGGAGTTGGTGGGCTTATCACGAATTAGGTTGGGGTGGATGGTGGTTTTGGGATCCAGTAGAAAACGCATCTTTTATGCCTTGGCTTGCCATAACAGCTCTTTTGCATTCATTAATAGTATCTGAGAAGAGAGAATTATTTATAAATTGGACTATATTATTGGCAATACTAACTTTTTCGTTGAGTTTACTTGGTGCGTTTTTGGTAAGATCAGGGATATTAGTATCTGTTCACGCTTTTGCAAATGACCCAGAAAGAGGTTTGTATATATTATTATTTT
>Ga0222719_10003032_pt1 | contig 15066 bp, 12 predicted proteins | sample C33_34DmetaG_FD_165039 | JGI IMG/M metagenome (GOLD analysis project Ga0222719, IMG submission 165039) | Estuarine water microbial communities from San Francisco Bay, California, United States - C33_34D | ecosystem: Environmental > Aquatic > Marine > Unclassified | place: USA: California...
AAGCAGCATGGGAACTCTCAGTGTGTTACGATCGTTTCTATCCAACGGTAGGGATCCTGGTCTCCTCGACGGCCTCCCCAACGAGGAGCAAGAGTGAGGACCTCGATTCATGAAGGCCGAAGATACAGGATAGCCATTGCAGCCAAAGTGCTCCGGCAACACGAGAACCGACACTGATATTACCAAGAGAATGGAGCTTCTCATTGAACGTACGTATGATATATTTGTGGACTCGGCAGAGCGTCTTGTGCGCTGCTTTCTCTTTCTGCACGTTGAGACTGGCAAGCGGTTCATTGTCGACAATTTCTGCCGATGGCACAGGCAGATCAATTGTACTGATCTTGTTCGCAAGTTCGCTCTCTAGACGGTAGTCTTCGTGGTGGGTTCCGACTTGCGACGATTAGGCTTATTGCAAATTACGAGTGTGAAGGAGGTAGATTAGTGTGTTGATAGATGATGGTGTTGGTGACACAGTCAAAAGGGCCACTCGATGTCGAGAGTCGAGAGTGACGTGTTTGGATGCTCGTTCATGACCCGAACCTTACATCTATTTTCTGAGTCTGTCTGTGGTCGGGTCAAGACCAGTTTCCGGACGACAATCCGTGGCGGTGTGCCATGGACAGCAGCTGCCTTTGATCAGAAGCATTTGACGATAACGGTAACTGGAGAAAACATGAGCGGTGCGAGTAAAGGGCAGTCGTCGACGCAGGGAAGAAAAGGCGGTGGTGGTTCGGGGCCTAAAAAGGAGTCTATTCTGGAATTACAGAAGCTCATGGACGCTTCAGTTCGCGTGAAGTGCATCGGAGGCCGCGAGTTGGAAGGAGTTCTTCGGGGATACGACGACCTAGTCAATTTGGTGCTTGATGAATGTGACGAATACATAAGAGGTAAGTCCTCATTTATACTTCTTTTTGTGAAATGAGAATGATCAAGTCGTGTGGCTTTCTTCCGTCCGGGAAAGGAGGGTCTATTTGCCAGTACGAATCTTTCTTCATCGATGTCGCTCAATCTTAATTCGCTTTATCGCTCATCTCGCCTCTACTCACAAATCGAATTATCTGGGTACATGTAGACCCAGAGACACAGCAGGCTACAGCGAATAAAAGAAGGTTAGGCTTGGTTGTTATTCGGGGGACACAGGTGTCTCTGGTGTCACCAACCGATGGGGTCGAAGAAATTGCCAATCCCTTTGTTTCCCAGGACGATGAATAATGTGAAAGTATTCATTAAGTAATAGACAGCTTTCTATGGAAAACCATTGCAAAAGAATGCAGCTGTCACCCCGCGACTTACTACGCCATCTTGGAATTGTAGATGGGCTTTAATGATCGTAGTTTCTACGCCAGCAGTTTGTGGACTTGCACCACGTAGCCGCCTCCGATATCCAACTCGTGCGCCTCGCCGCTACGGCTTTCATCAAGTAGGCGCCAGCCGCTTCGTTTCTCTGACCCGTGCGCGTGATTTTCGAGCTTGTGGTCGAGCTCTCTCCACTTCGCGACCACCCACTCAGGAATGGAAGAACCTGCCACTCGTTTAGAAGAGCTGCCTTGCAGGTACCTTCCACCGGGCTTCTGCTTGCCTGCAGAGTCTACATTCTCGTTGGTTGGGTCCCCAGCACTATCATTATTACTGGACGGTATCACTCCGTACAGCTCAGCGAGGAACTCAAAATTATACGCGTCCGGCTGCATGTTGGCCTTGGGATTATTCGTGTAGTCCATGCAATTGCCGAGATCTGCGTTCGTGAAGCTCTCATCGGAGTGCGGTAAGCCGAATCCTAGAGTTCATGATGACACGGAGTCAGTTAACGTGATGGTGTGAACAACAATGATCCAGAGAATCTCACAACTTACCATGACCGATTTCGTGACACATTGTATACTGACGCTGGTCGTCGCTCGTGCCACCGCGAAAATAGTATTCATTTAGCCTTGCGGAGCTAGCAAAGATATATCCGTTCTGCAGGAGAATCTTGTTGATACCTCTCCATCTTGTGTCGCCGTAGTCTCCATTGCACACTCTGAGCTTGAAATTGATTGGATCGCAGTCAAAGTTATAATCTTGAAAGGATGGGTTCAGGGCAAGTGCATCCGGATCGCCTTCGTCCCATTGAGAGACAGCCTTGTTAAAAAACGGATACCACTTTTCTTCGAGAGAAGACACCACTTCTAATGAGAGGCCTTGACTTCGCTTTGTCTGCCACCTATCAGCTTCACCGGGCTGCTTCGCATCGAAAGGATCCTCGGCACGAAAGTCTTCTGGTGATGGCCACCAGTCATCGAGGTTGGATCTACCCACCAAGAAGTAATATACAATGCCAGCGACGGCTCCGACGATGAGAAGTAGTGGAATAAGGTAGGAAATAATCTTGCGAATCGTGCATCGAGGGGGTATCACAGCCGGTTGGGATGCCACAATCATGCGCGCCGACGCCCTGTCTTGTTCGGCGGATGAGATTCGCCGGGCGAGCGCCTCGTCTCGAAGCTCTTGCTCAATACGCAGCGCAGCTTCTGCGTCTGTGATCTCGCTGATCATACTGAGAGCACTAACGTCGTCGCTACTCATCGACGACGTAGGCGCATTCGAATGTGACCGCTTGAATCGAGTGCCGGTTGCTCCAGTCGACGACCTATGTCTGGCACTAGCTCGTATTGCCTCTTCTCGTTCAATCTCTCGTTGTACTTGACGGGCGTAATCTTCGTCGTCGGCTGAAAGTGACGAGATTCCGGATCGCCCTGACACCGGGGCCGCTAGATTGTCCTCCTGTTCGATTTGTTGCTGGAGTCTTCTGGCGAACTCAGCATCCGCCTGCAAAGAGATAGCTCCCCGGCTCGCATCATAATCTGGATTTTCGGGTCCTGATATCAAAGCCGGTGCCACCGGAGCTGATGGTTGAGGCCGACGAGACTGCTGCGAGTTTGGCTGTGCCGAAGACGCCGCCGAGCCATAGAGCCAACCACCAAAGCCAGAAGACTGCGGACGATCTGTGTTCGAAGACGAGGAAGGGTTCCTTTGATGAGTAGACCCACTCCTATTGGAAGTGATGTTTTGCGTCGTGTTGGAGGAGACTTGAGGTTGATTCCTCGACGTATTCCTCGTCGACGATCCACGAACAACAGTCGGGCCTTGCGACGTCTGTGATCGACGAAACTCCTCTTCGTATTGCTGCTGTAGCGCCCTAGCCAGAGCCTCGTCATCGTTTACAAGATCTCGAATCGTCATTCAATCAACCTTTCCTCCGAAAATCGAATGTTCACCTAGCAGCAAGTGGTCGACGAAATGAGGCCGGCACGAATAGCTTTCTCTTTCTGCCGCACCTACCCTGCGACCTACGACCTAACAAGCACGGGTCTCTTGCGTCGGACAAATTGTTTAAAAGCACAGAGAATGCACAGACAAGAAACAACTAGGTCAAATCACGACTTGGTTCAAAGAGATGCGAATCGAACAATCGTACGAAACAACACAATGGTCCTGTGCCTGTCCCTTGCTGCGTCGAGGTGCTCTGAGCATTCGTACTGACAAGCTAAACCCAACTGTCATTCGATCTTTATTTAAGTAAAATGGTACTGACATTCTGTTGAGATTTCACAACGGGACTCAACGGTTGTGCACAAAAAGTAGTAGGAGTAAAAAAAGAACTACCTTTTAGTTCATACAATGAAATAATGGCTTATGTGTTATGTCACATAGGAGAAAAGTATATTATATAAAGTACATTGTAAAAAAGAAAATAAAAGATGCTGCTCCTCTCAAGATTTACTTGGTCTCTCTTGCGACCAGAAAAAGACCAACATGTAACATGAAGGACGATGAGGAAGCTTCTTGCTGCCAGGAGATGGCGTACATTGAGTTGACCGATTGCGACGTGAAGGTTGTAGATGACGAAGTGGACGGTCGAGATGAAAATGACGTTTTTGCGAGCGCTTTCGATACTCAGAGGGATTCGTCGTCTACGACTCCACAGTTTAACATTAACGTTGTAAGCGAAGGCCCAGACTCACAGTATGAGTCTAGAGACTCGCTATCTTGTCACTGTCATTACTGTCATCTTGTCGTAAGGCGGAATCGAAGAGGAGATTATCGCCTGAACCTCAACGAAGTTGCTCCTTTCCGTGGCTTTGCCAATGAAATACTTCATCGTCCATGCCGACGAGCAAGATCAGACGCAGCACTTGTGATCGGGTTACTGAAGGACAATTCAAAATACGTTTCTATTCGAACTATGACATTAGGTTTCGATGGAAGACCCCGGGAAAAAAGTTGTCGCATATGGATCACTTTGGCGTTTCCTTTTTTGCTGAAAGGCGAGCCCGGACGTCGCTCCATCATCGTGGACACTCGCCGGGACCGTTGTAATGCACACAACAAAGTCGTATCCCAGTCTTTGCAGCTTCTTTTATCTATCATGCGAAGTGACTGGGACTCATTCGGATTGAGGCAAAGCGGTAAAATCGATTACAAACCGAGCACCGCGAAGAATACTTCATTCTTTCCAGTCAGGCACTCCATACAGGAGCTGTATTCGAGAATAGGATCTTCAAAGGCGGCCCCTCGATTGGGCATTCGACAGAAGTCAGAGAATAGTTTTCTCGAGAGTCTTCCAAAAGAGCTTATTTGTGAGCGAATATGCCCGTTTTTGAATGCTCGGTCTTTAGACGCGCTGCGCTGCACTAGCAGTTCACTTTTCGTTTCTCTTCGAGCTGTCGTACCGGGTCTCAAGCTTCGTTTGTACGCGCATCAAATCGATTCATTAACTTGGATGAGAGAACGAGAGCGAGCATCTATGTGTGAAAGAGATTTCATTGATTTGGGTTCCTCTGAGACAGCCGATCGGGTTTGCCTTACAGGTGACATTCATAGAGCGCTGACATGCGGGAAGACCACGTTACTGCGGTCAAGAGAAGACAGTTCTTCCGAGACGGCCATTAGAATCGATCAGGAGTCGGGAAGAGAGTTTCTGCTTGATGCACAGACTTCTGATGTCTTTTGTACTGCTGCACGAGGTGGATTATTGTGCGACGAGCCTGGCCTTGGAAAGTCCATTACGGTCCTCTCTCTTATTCTGCAAACACTCGGTCAGTCAACATCGAGTGAGCACTCCCCCAGCGAAAATAAGGGCGGAGATGGTTCCGACAACGACTTGTTTGAGTGTTACTGGAATGATCAAGTTACTCGTGAATTCCGCGTTCCATTGCTGAACAAGCTCGTCAACGACCTTCTACGTCATCACCGGGGCACCGGCTTTATACCGGCTGACCGGCTGAAATACCTGAGGAGTGCAATATGTTCAGACTCATTTGGTGCTAGCTTTGTGAAATTTACGGCGGCGGTCGAGTAAGTCTTCATTTTTGTTGCTATTTTTTACCTGGGAATGTCTCTCACCTTGCGATCGATCTCAGGGACGTCATTCGATCGTACACTGCAGATGACGACGAAAGTTCTGAGCGAAAATTTCTGATGATTGAGTTCAAGGGCCTTGTCGACGAGTTCAAACGTGTTCAGCTAAAGTCGGCTAAAAAGGCTTTTTCAAACTCCAGCGGAAGACACGCCCACCGTGTCTCTTCGATTATTCAACATCAAGCACGCCGCAGACTTCTGGACGCCCTTATTCCCTCTTCCGGGACACTGCTCGTTATCCCTCGTGTCCTCATGGACCACTGGCAGGTAAGCATAGTTGAAAATCGGTTGAATCATTCAAAGCTTCGTACTGTCTCAACTTATTTCACTATAGTCACAGATATTGTCTCATATTGACTTCGGCTATGTAGCAAAGGGCAGAATACCCTTGGTCTTTGAGTTCGGGCGCAAAAATCCGACCCTTACGGTTGATCGTGTTTCTTTCCTCTGCAAGGTTCACAAGAGTCATACAGCTTTTCTGTTTCTTGACAAGGGGGGTACTCAGCCTCTCCCATGCGCAGAATTTCTCTCGATGTTCCATATCGTAGTAACCACTACTGATCGCTTCAAAAACGAGTGGGTCAAAGGATCGTTCCAGAAGGAACTTGACCAAGAAACAAGTAGCGTTAAGGCATCAAATCAAATGGGTTTGTACAGTGGTGACAGCGACGAAAAAGCATGTCCATTGTTGAAGGTATACTGGCTACGCATGATTGTCGATGAAGGGCATTCGATGGGCAAGAGTTCACAAGGTTCAACAATACAGTTCGCCTCGTGGATAATGGCCCAGAGGCGATGGGCGATGACGGGGACGCCAGTAAAGAAGGCTGCGACAGAAACAAACCAGATCAAACACCTTGTGAATTTTCTTCAACATGAGTTTCTCAATCGTCGAAGTGGCGGCGATAAAACTTGGAAAAGTATCGTTTCAAAGCCGTGGCGTGAAGGGAGCCTGGTTTCTTTCTTTCGTCTTCTCTCTCTGCTCAAACTTCTTATGAAGCGACACACGAAGTTTGACATTGCTGAGTTGCCTCCGCCATTGTTTCGCAGAGTCGGGGTTTCAATGAGCTCCGCCGAGTCCCTTACATACAATACATTGGTTTGTGGTGTACAGGCGAACATTCTAATTACTGGGATGAAGGGGGTGACGTCGGGGAAGCAGGATTCTCTACTTCACCACTCGCAAGCACGACACGCACGCGAAGCGCTCGCGAATATTCGAAGGGTTTGCGTCGGGTGGTCTCGTGTCGTACCTACGCTCGCATTCGAGAGCTTCGTTGAAACTATTCAGCTACTGGAGGGCGCAGGGCTTGGGGAGGGAAAGGTGTCTGAGCTACGTGAGTACTTGTTACGTCCCGAAAGGGAAGAATTATCGAATTGTCAGTGCTGCTCATTGAGCCTTAGTACTCTTCTTCTGTTCCCATGCTGCGGTGGACTGCTTTGTACTGAGTGTGTGGATGGGTCCTCTTGTGTGTGTCTTCTTTGCGAATCACGTTTCGACGTAGACGAGTTCCAGAAGCTCCAACCTGGGTTCTTGTTGACTTGGAAGTCGAATTTGGATCTATCGGTAAAGAAGAAACAGGAGGTTTCCACGAAAATAACCCATGAGTCGACCAGTCTTGATTCCGACCCTCCGACACAACTCAATGAAACGACAATCCGCCCCCCGGTTTTGCGGCACAGAACAAGAAAGTTTGGTGACGGCCACCAGTGTGTATATGACAGGTTTTCTGTCGACGGAAAGTGCACACTATGTTTCGAGGAGCACCATGAATGTATACTAACAAATCAGATGCGAAGATGCGAAACGTGCTACAAAATTTCTCAGGAATGTCCTCGAGAGGAATCCAAGTCGTGGTATTTGATATGCGAATTAGAAAAACTGATTGATCGACGAACGCTACACGATGAACGACCGATGAAGGTCATTGTATTCTCGCAGTTTCGACAGGCGCTGAACGTTGTTGGCGATCGCGTCTTGAAGTGCTTTGGTGCGGCATGCGTCGCTGAGTACTGGGGTAGGTACAGGAGTCAGGAACTCAACAAATTCATTAAGTCGCCCGACTGCTTCTGCATGCTCCTCGGGAAGGATGGTAGTGAAGGTCTTGATTTGAGCTTCGTGACTCACATTTTTTTCCTAGAAGAGATTTGGGATGCAAGCCTCAGAGACCAGGCAGTTGCAAGAGCCTGGCGAATGGGCGCTAGGGGTGCTGTTAAGGTCGAGACACTCGTTGCGAAAAATACCGTGGAAGAATCAATGCAGGAAATGGAAGAAGGGAAATTGGATTGGGGGCTCGACAACGTGACCCCCGAATCCGATGGTAGTGTTCACTCCAGCGCAAAAGAGTACCAGCGAGAGCGCACGCGCTTTTTGCTCCGTACTTGTCGACTGATAACCGACTACCACTCATTGACGCCGACTTTTGTCAACGCGAGCCAGTCTATGCAAGGAAAGAAAGAAGACAGCATTGCCGAAGAGTCTTTAAAGGCACTAAGCAAACGGAGGACTTCGACGAATCTCAGGCCGCGGAAGAGGAAGAAAGTCGAGTTCAAGTAGCAATACTGCTCGCTGTACTACTAGAGAGAGAGAGTGATAAAGATACGCGTGGCACTTAAATAATCTGGGACAAGCTACGTTCATTCAAATCATCCCAGTCCATTCTTCGTATCTTAGCAACCAAGCGGCTCAATCTCTCCATGGCAATTTGAAGGACTTCGACCGTGACCCAAGCATAACAGATACGAAACCACCCCGGCCTTGAGTCCCTCTGGCTTTCGCCGGGGGTGAGCACAATTCGAGCGTACTCGAACATTAAGTCGCTTAGTCTTTCTTCCCATTCAAAAGTTTTTTCGGGCAATAAAGACGAAAAATCAACGTAAACGAACATTCCTGCTTCCGCTGGCACGTATGGTAAAACCATTTCCTCGAGTTTGGCTGTGCATATTTGGTAGCTGTAGAGAAGCCTGTTTCGAGACTCGTCGAGAAATGAATCGACGAATTGGTCGTCGGTCAGTAATTCTGAGACGAGATACTGAATCGGGCCGCTACAGCACGTGAATATACTGAGAGGAGCTAGACCATCCATCAACCTTTCATTTTGTGAGTACACGAGACCAACTCGAAGCCCACTTCCTCCGAAATCCTTTGATACTGCCCATATCATATGTACATCATTTCCAAGGTCATTGTCAAGCACCTTGATGATCGATTCGAAAGCATGACCTTCTTTCTGTTCTCGCGAAGACATACGTTTAGAATAATTTGAAATCTGGTTGCATCCTTCGAAAAGACGCCCTTGTCATTCTGGGGTACGTACCTTGTGTGTTGACAATGCACAGATTTCGTCGACAACAGTATGGATACTCTTGCCTCGAGCCCAGGCAACTATTCGAGCCATTACCTCTGGTCGATATATTACGCCGAGAGGATTGTTCGGGTTGGTGAGAAGAATGAATTTACATTTCATACCTTTCTGTAAGTTGGATTTGAAATTGAATCAAAGAAGAGCGTGTTTAGTTGAACGAGATGGACGGGTCCGTTGCAAGGGGATGATCAAACAGAAGTAACAACGTACGGCTTTTGCATGTCGGAAGGCTACATCAAGCTCCTTATTAGTTGGTCCTGCTCTTGGGTCACTTTGTTCCACAGGTATAGGAACAATCCCCGCCAGGAGGTTCATATCGTTTTCAAAGGCTGCATAGTAGGGTGCAGGGACCAAACAACAATCCCCACTCTCGCCAAGCAAGAAAAAGATATGACTCAATAGAGAAGCAGCTCCTGACGTTGAAAAGCAAAGCAACGTTGGATTAGTCGAGAACCTTCTCGGTCGAAGTGAAAGACCGAGATGCCTGGAACTTACCTGCTCCCAACGCTACTCTACTTGGGTGTACATGCTGTAGGGCCAGATCCGGTGCAAGGTCGGGATCATCGGGAAAGAGGAATCGTCGGGCCAAAAAGTATGCAGCAGCTTCTCGAGCCACTGGCATACCCAGGAACGAGTTGTAGCAGTATACGTTTGCATCGCTAAACGTTGCGGTGGCTGTTCCTACTTGCATAAAACGCTCGGCCAACATGTCAAGGACGAGTCTGTTCTCTGCAATACACATGGCAACATGTCCGGTCGGATTTGAGACGGCGTCACATGGATTCTATTTGAATTTCGAAAAAAAAGGTTTTAAAGTAAGATGAAACAAGCAGTTACAGTCACCAAAGACAGCTCGTCAAAAATACTCACTTGAAGACACACAACGAAATGCCGTAAATACGGAATCGGAGGAGACACCACAGCTTCTCCTCTAGAGCTCACTTGTCCCTGTTCTTTCGAATAGCCATTCTCGCACTTTGAAACATCCCCATGTCTCGGGAGTCTACGGTAGAGCTGTCCGAAATGCAGTCGACTGTCAATCCATCGATTCTTTCGTAAGCTTCGCACCGTCAAGAACGACGAAATTGCGAAGATACTTGCTCCCAGTGCAAGCGTCGAGGATTCTCTGTTCTCCATAACGCAAGGATGTGACCTGCTAGCAACCAAAGGGGTTATCGAACGGATGAGATTCTTGTCGCGTCGTTTAATCGATACCTATGAGTTCGTATGATGGCGTCGCTGTGACTGAGGTCGTCCATGATAAAATCTTTCGGAAGATCCGAAGCCGCTACAAGGCGCATCGATGAAGAACCCTGACCTTAACTTAATACGTAGGTAGGTAGACTTATTCGCGAAAATTTGACCCCCGTCTTTCGCTTTATCTTCATTCGCGCCCCAATTCCCCGTCCAAGACTACTACCATTGATCTAGCGCACGACGACCATACAAAGCAAGCAATTGAGCCCAGCAAGTGTGGAGCAATGCTACCATAGCGCCCTCTACGACTAAGTAGTGCAGGTTAGTTGTTTCGTTTTCTTCAGGGTGTGTTTTTGGTTACGCGTTCTAAAGCCGTCTATTGTCTTTTTAACTGCCGCGCAACTTGATTTTGCTGGTGTAGTGTATGTAGTATGTATGAGAGAGTGCATCGTCGATTCCTTCGCGTCAGGAGGCAGTGCTGCACAGTCTTACCAATGCGGTTCAAGCCCGATCGGCGAGAAAATGATTTAGTTCATCGACATTTCTGATGGTATTCTGAACCTCCACGTTATCGATCGGAACCCCTGCCCTCTTGAAAATGGACAGAGCATCACCGTACGCTTCGCGAGCGTCTTTGTACTCCATTGCGTGGTAGTACGTGTGGCCCATGGCGATACATGCTCTAGCGACCTGAACATGGTTGGGGCCAAGTAGCTTCTCTTGAAGCCTTTTGGACTCACAGAAACACTCGACGGCCGACTCTAAATCACCGCCCTGTTGCAGAACATTCCCAATGTTGTGCAAAGTAGCTGCAACTTCCGTGTGTTCACCGCCATAGTGCTCTGTTCTGATTTTTAGTGCTTTTTGAAGAAAAACGACTGCATCGTCGATCCGCCCTAGCTTCCCCATTGCGATCCCCATGTTGTTGTGCGTATTGGCAACATCCAAATGATTCAGCCCAAGGACTTGTGTTCGGATTTCCAACGCATTTTCCCAGCAAGACAATGCCTCTTCCCAGGCTCCGAGTTTTGCCTTCTGTAGTCCCTTGGCATTCCAGCCGTTACCAAGCTCAACACTTCGTCGACGGAACGGGGACTCGTCGTTCGTCTTCATCGGCGTCGACGAAGGTGAACGGGAAGGACTTCCAAACAGGCGCCTGGCGGTCGGGTCATTGTTCGGTTCTTGTAGCATTTGCTGTACCATCGCCAGATCTCGTCGATCGACTTGCTCGAGCCAGTCCATGATGAAGAATGGTTTCAATGAGGCAGAATCAATGTTTTCAGCAGACGAGGACTTATTATCAGGCGGAGAAACCACAGCAGCTGTGACTCGGGGTTCGATATTGCTTCCTGAATGACCCGAAGAAAGAGCGCTGACACCGGGAGGTTGCTTTAGTAGCACTCCGCCAGCATTATCCAACATCTTGCCTTGGGAAGTCTGGGAAGTCTCTACCATGCTCCCACTGCTTGCCGTAGTTACAAGCATGGTAGAACGAGGGAGTTGGTCTCCCTTCCTCTTCCCAATCTATGTTCGGCTTCGAAACGGCTTTGCATGCGCCTCAACTTTGATTCACGTCGCCAACTTCGTGCTGTGTTGTTCCGGACAGATGGTCTTTCTGTGACGAAATATTAAAAAAATACCACATTGCCACCATCTCGATTTCTATTGGAGAGAGGAGGCGTTGACTGAGTATGGCACAGTCCAGAGTTGGCGAAACTCCTAATACATTATCTCAGAGATTTATTTATTTTGCTCTAGAGTATACCATTGAGTACAATTTAAAAAGCACGTGCGCCTACCTTAAGTGTCTCAAACTTACCCTACTACCCTAATGTAGAAGTGCAATTTTGGATCGACACCATGACGACAACGAAGGAGAGCTCTGTGGTACAGTAGACGCATTCAAGCAGCAACTGAGGGTTTCTTACCTGTATCTTTTAAAATCGCATAGGGTAGGGTACTTGGATTGAGATGGTGAACAATGCCTTTGAGTTGCACGGTTCATTCACCGAAGAATCTGACATATCGAACCCCAAGCGTCGCATTTGGGTTGTCACTACTGCTGCCTTACCATGGAGGACTGGCACAGCTGTTAATCCACTGCTTAGAGCACTCTACTTGACACGAGGCAGACCCAAGGATGCCGTAACGCTCATGGTTCCCTGGCTTCAGGACGCCGACTCGAGGATCAAACTGTACGGTATGGAAAACATGTTTCAAAGCAAGAAGGAACAAGAAACATGGATAAGAGACTACTGTCGAACAAGAGCGAACTGCCTGGGTACGTCGCCTTTTGTCGAATACTGAACCGTCATTGGAACCAGAATTTCGTCTTCTAAATCTTTGTCGTCTGTCTTACCACACGCCACTACGGCCGTCAGAGGAGGAGAAAAACCTTAGAATTATGTTTTGGGATGGAATATACCATGAAGCTCTTGGTTCAATATTCCCGATTGTTGACATTTGCGCTCTCGTGCCCTCGGACGAGGCCGACGTTGCCATCCTGGAAGAGCCAGAGCATCTTAACTGGTTTCGCGCCCCAGATCCTTCGCTTACCGACGAGAAGGACATTCTTGGTTGGGCACACAAGTTCCGGCATGTTATTGGAATAATCCACACCAATTATGAAGCATATGTGAAACAATACGGAATGGGAACGTCGCTGATGACAGCGCCAGCGATAAATGCGCTGAGCTCGCTTGTGGTAAGAGCGTACTGTCATCGCGTCATCCGTCTCAGTGGTACGCTTCCCTCGTTGGATGCTCGGAAGGAAGTCACCGTCAACGTTCATGGTGTAAGGTCTGAGTTTCGCCGGCGGCCTGTAGTAGCCCCAGTAGGCGAAACGGCGTCTACCGGTAATGCGAAAGTTTACTTCATAGGAAAACTTATTTGGGCGAAAGGCTTCGACAATATGCTTGAACTACAGGAACGATTCCACCAGAAAACCGGCGACTACTTTCAAATCGATGTGTACGGGGGAGGTAACGACGAAGAGTCTATCAAACGAGCAGTTTTCGGGAGACAAAAGGAAACCTTCGGTTCAGAGAACGACGAAGATACATCAACAACACCAAGTCTCGATAAACTTGCCGCGAGCGTGTTCGGTGATACCTCTTCACTTCGGGCACGGGTTGCAGATAGTAAGTTTACGGGAGGAGGATACACTTCTTTGAATGCGGAAGACGAAGATGAGATCACGACTGACCCTGGTGACAAAGCTAGTACAGCATCTTGTGCGGATGGAAGCGGCCCACTATCAATAGTGGGTGACCTCTCCGGAAAGACTCTCAACACTAGTGTGGAGACCGCAGCATCAGTTGCGCAACTATTAGAATCTGCTGTTGAGGCTATCTTTTTCAGGGGAAATAGTCGCGAGGATGACAAAGTGACCGAAAACAAAGAACGGAAAGAAGATAGACCTTTGTCAGATCCTCTGCGCTACGTTCCGGCATTGTCCAGGTTCAAATGGCGCAGTACCCCGATACCAGCCCGGTTCATGGGAGTTAAAGACCACATTATTCTCCGAGACATTCCAGAGCAATCGATTTTTCTCAACATGTCGACAACCGAGGTTCTGTGTACGACAACTGCAGAGGCTTTGTTGATGGGAAAATTCGTCGTTATCCCCGATCATCGTAAGTACCGGACTCGTTTCCTGCATTTATCCACTCTCGTGCTCTAACTTCTCTGATCATTCAATACAACAGCCTCGAATAAATTCTTTCTGCAATTTTCGAATTGCCTTGCGTACACAGACTTGGACGATTCGGTCGATAAACTTCAATATGCACTTTCGAACAAGCCGAGTCCCTTGACTGAGGAGGAGGCACACAAATTGTCCTGGGACGGAGCTACCGAGAGACTTTTTGAAGCTTCTCGCATTTCAGTGGAAGAAATGACGGAATGGAAGAAGGATGGAGGGCTCGCAGCCGATACAAACGCTGCAAGGTTTCACGTTGACAGCTCCCGTTCCAGCCAGTTTGTTCGAAATCTCTTTTCGGGAGTCGTGCCCTTGGGAGAGGACAAGCAGTAGACCCAGAATCACAGAAGAGACCAGTACCAAAAATAACAAACATGCGATCTCTCCTCTACCAGAGAATATCGGAGGCAGTTTCCAGAGAGTTGATACGTTGATGGATTGACATGCGTTCGATTCATTAAGAGATACCGCGGTGCCCCCCAGTCGAGAATAGAACCACTTTCTTGGCTTTCGTCTTTTTCTTCTTCGTCAGATCAGGAACCGAAGACTCTACCAGCGGGGTCGTTTCTGATTTCTTTGTCTTTGTACTCCACGATGATGTTCTAGGCTTGGTGATTTGGACCGGTGGAGAGGACCCCAACGCCGGGAATTGATCGTCTTGTGATCCCAACATAGGGAAAGCTCCACCGGCACGACATATCTGCGAAAAACTGAGGCTGGAATCTTCGGGATAGACCTGCGACCTAACTGGTGCTTGGGCACCGCCTCCGACAATGTCTGGGCGTCTCTGCGAGACACTAGGACCAAATTCTTCGTCAACGAATGAACATTCGACAGGTTCTTGTTGTGACGGCCGAAAAAAGTCATCCCCAGGATCAATCCTCTGCAGCCTCGCCTTTAACTCCATGATTCGAGCCTGTTCCTTTTTACGTTCACGCTCTTCAACACGCTTCTCTTCTTTCGCTTTTGCCAACCTCAACTGCTTCCTCTTCGCAAAGTCTTTCTGGAATCTCCTCTTCGTCTCCCGACTCAGCATGTTCAAGCTAATTTCCACTACACAGATATCCACATGAAGAGGGAGATGCGACAAAAAGCGCAAGCGGTTTCTGTAATCCTGTGTCAGATGAACCCGCTCAATTTCAAAGACGCGACCTTCGACAACATCTGGCAACGGTGTCGATCGGATAGACCGGCTGTGGGATGGGACTCCAGACAAATCGTCTTCCGTTGGTACATGAGATGAAAACTCGGTTTGAAGACATTTCATATTGAAGCCCGATAGAAAGCATAGAGTGCCGTCATCTGCTTGATAAAAAACAGTTTCATCCTCGTCGAGATACATGCTCCCAGGTCCTCCATTACGTCCTACACTGGTTGTGCGCGACAGGTATGACTCCACAGATG